>RHMF01014713.1_pt1 | contig 12788 bp, 12 predicted proteins | sample 5365151 | NCBI WGS metagenome assembly RHMF01 (sample SAMN10266501, study PRJNA497801) | feces metagenome | isolation source: feces | host: Bos taurus | place: China: Prairie of Fairy Mountain | collected 2017-08-14 | reverse complement strand
TGATGGAAAATTGCTTTCTGCCTTCTCTAAAAATTGTCAAGAAATTCTCTTCTTTTTCAAGCTCTACTTTTGGATAAGCAAAACGATAATAAACCTGTCGATAATTGTCATAAAGGATATTACCATAGGATGGTGACTCACAAATAGCACGCAAATGTCTATTAAAATCCCAATCTTTATTACTTTCAGGAATTACCCGATCTATATATTGACTCTTAGCAAGAAAAGTTTCCACTTTTTTAAAAGACTTATCCAATATATACAAGCTATCGGATGTATCATACGAATAAACAAATCTATTTCCATTAAAACAGAAATAATTCAATGCACCATGAGTAGAGGTTACCAATTCTTCATTGGTATATAAAGGAAAGTATCTAAGCGGTGTCTTTATAATCTTTTTGCTCAATGTATCAAACATTATCCCTAATGGACTTTTTCCCATATAGTTTTCTCCCAATTGAGGATTAATTTCCTGACTGAGATAAATATTATCATCAATGATCAAAGGAGAATGCAAAGAATATAAATAATATCCTTTATCTAATCCTGCATTAACATCCATTCTTTTCTTTACACGCCCTGTAGTATCTGTATAACATAATTGTGTAACTGAATTACTAACATATATATTATTAAAATCCTGTACACTATATCCATAAATCTGATGAATGTTATCAGAACCACCTTCTGTATTAAACTTCACTTTTTTCACTAAATTCCCTTCATCCAATGTATAAAACAAAATTTCTTTCCAATCATTCGAGAAGCTAAGATATTCCTTATCTTCACTTTTAAAAGTCAAAACACTGAAAGGAAGCCTTGTTTCATCATCGATAGGAAAAGACAAATAATCATCCGTAGCAAACAAAACGGAAGAATATTTAATTTCATTACTTTGACAGGAAAATAAAACATAGACTAAAAGTAATGTAAAAAATATATTATTTTTTTTCATGTTCAGACACAATTAAAAGGCAGATGTAGTTAAAACATAACACACCTACCTTTCCTTTTTATTCTCTTGGGTTAATACTCCATTCTCTATCACTTTATTGTATATTCCACAATCGGTTCATTACTATTCACATCCAAAGCCAACATCTTGCCTTCTTCTTCCATCACCCAAATGCCACTCACCGAATGATCGAGTTTGTATTCTTTCAAAGATTTCCCTTCCAAACTGAATACTCTAACGGTTTTTCCTCCTGTCGGTAAAGGATTTCCCTTCTGATAAGCCAACATTTCATCCTTTATGGATACGCCTCGAAAAATAACATAAATGGCACGGTCGGTCACTTGAATGTCATTATGCCCCACTGCCCCGGCTGGGATGGCATATTCCGGAAGGATTTCAAATTCCGGCTCACCAAGTTCACCTTTCAATACCTGATGTGTGTCCTTTTTGAAATTCCATATTTCCAACACTTCACCAAATTGAGTTGCAGCCACCAATGTGCCTGTTTTCGGAGAGTAATCAATAAAGCTACGCCAACCATAGCCAAAGGCGTATGGATACTTCTCCAAATCCTCCTTCCTTTCGGTTGGGATTTCTCCCCATTTTTTAATCAGTTTCCCAGTTCGGTCTACCTGACAAAAACGGGAATCGCCCGAATAATTGGGAATCAAAAAGGAATTGTTCAGAAAAGGCACGATATCCAACGCACGGAAAGTCGCTTTATCCAACTTAATCCGTTCGGAACGAATCATCTTGTCACGGCTATCGTTCAATTCCCATCGTACTAACTCTGACTTGATGTTGTCCAACGCCCAAAGAGTCTGCCCGTTCCATAAGAAGCCGTCCACTGTTTGCATTTCATCGGGAGCTTCACCACGCTTTCCAAACGAGGAAAGATAACGGAAGTCGGGATAGGTGAACAGATGATAGTAATGGTCCGGTCCATGCAAATCTTCTATCACTACCCTATCCCCCCTTACTTCTAAACGATAAGGATAGCGGAACATGACAGAATCAATAGGAATTGTACGGCCTTTCAATTCTTCCGTCACGGGGAAAGTTATTTCGGAATGCTCCACTTTTGAGAAAGGTTGGGTAAAGACATAAAAGGCCACTATACCCATCAAAATTACAAGGCCAATCAGTTTCTTCATTAGCGTAAGCTATAACCGATATAAACTACGAAGCATTTCCTATTATTGATAGGACAAACGACCTCACCTTCTCCTCTACAAGTTGTAATCCCTGGCATCTCAGAATTAGCCAAAGCCTCCACATTTTCCAATACCACATCGTCGACAACCGTTAGCGTTTCCATTGTTTGGCTACCAATAAAAACGCCCAACATACCTACAAACAAAATCAAAACAAACTTTTGCATACATATATCATTTAATGTTATATATTTGCCGGGAGTCATTACCTCGGCGTTTACTGCGCAAAAGTAGAGATTTCTAAAATACAGAAGTACAAGAAAAAACTGACAATTACTGACCAAAAGTATTTGTCAGCAATTGTCAGCCATCATTCTTTTATAAATTCATCGATGAAATGGGCTATTTCAGCTCATATTTCCCATTTATGTTTTTAATAACCAAATCAGGGGAAACCTTCTTTAATTCAACTCGCAAGCGTTGAATTACCTTATGAATTTTATCCGTTGAGCCATTCCCATTCCATAATTCCTGTTCGATTTCAGCCGTTGATAAAAGATGATTTTTCGTACGCAAGAATAGTCTGAGCAAAAGAGCAGACTGAGGTGGAAATTTATGTACAAAATCACCTTTGGTTACGGTTCCGGAAAATGAATCGAACAAACCACCCCCTGGCAACTCATAAACTTGTGCCTTATCGATTGCAACATCCGCTACATGGATTTTCTTTTCTACAATAACCTCCTTTTCAATTTCAATGGTCTTTTCTATAACTTCTTTATGCGTCAATTTTCCTTTTACCAATGTTTCCAACTTCGGATAGAAAACGAACAATAAAACCAACAAGAACCAAGGGAACAACAATACGCACCAATCACTTGAATTAAAACCATTCATCCAATATGGATAAGAAACTAAAGCAACCAATTCGTGCTCACATCGGAAACCCAAATATTTTACGGTCAAGCTGTCCAAGCCCGACAGTTGTTTATCTGCTACAGAATACACCGTATCGTTTTGCAATTTCAAATCCGTATAAACATAACGAAGCTGATTCCTAACAGGCAGTTGTTTTTCAGAAAGGAAATTATCCCAATGAGATGACAAACTATCAATAGACAAAGGATACATATCCAATAAAGCCCCCAAATCCCCTCTTCGCATGGTTTCTTTAACCAAACTATTATCATACTTATACCTGTCTATCTTATATTTCCATAATCCATCGGCCGTCATAACAGAGACCGAATCAGGAATTCTTTCATTCAAAGTCATTATTCCACCATCCTCGCTCGAATAGCGATAAAACGGAATCTCCGCCCGTTTATTCACCTCCAACCACAACGCTTCCTCAAAGGCGGCCTTCGCCCCTTCGTTCCATTCCGATACTTGCTTTCGATACGCATCGTACAGCGTCCATGCATAATAGCCCGTACCTAACAAACAAAGTGCAGTCAGCACTCCTAATATGTAATATTTAGTCTTCATTCCTTTCAATTTCTTCTTGTAAGTGCAAAGCTACAAAAAAAAAAAACGGATTTTCCAAATATTTAGAATAAAAAAAGTTGAAAACCAGCCTTCACAAGTGTCACACGCTCTTAAGTCCTTGAAATACAATCCATTTGCGTGAATCTTCATGCCTTCACGGAGGGGGTAGTGAAGGTGCCAAGCTTCACCTCAAAAAGCTATCAATCAACAAGTTGCGCACCCGTGACACTTGTGAAGGCTGGTATTACATGTTTTACATGTTTAATCAGCAAAACGCGCCTTGACGCACATGCAAATGCGTCAAGGCGCGTTGGTCCATTCGTCAAGGCGAATTCTTTAAAACTCCAAGGCGTTTTTTAAAAAGACCTTCCAATCCACCAAAGCTTCAAGGTATAGAACAAAACCACACCCAGCATCAAGACTACCGCCACCGGTATCAAAACCACCGTCACATCGGCAGGGAGCCCGATGAAGCTTGCCGACATGGCCAACAATACCGCCAGCCAAATCAGGGCGAAGACCAAGGTCATGACACGGCACATCCGACTGATTAAACCTATCTGGCGATAAAACACCTCCGGTTTCAAACGAATGGGCAAATTCACCATCTTGCGGTTATAGGCTGCCGAGGCGCAAATAGCCATCCCTATCAGCATGACTACTGCCAACACCCAATACACGCCCTTGCCCGACCAGGCATCCGCTTCCATCGCCAAATTGAAGTGCGAGGGAACTGTATCCGGCGCCTTGCTATAGAGTACTCCAGTCAGTACCAACAAAAGCACTGCCATGGCCGCAGCCACCAACTCCAAAATCCGATCCGAAAGGGTTATCGGTTTCTTCTTTCTGTCCCGACTTACATCCCAAAACTTATATTTCATTCTTCTTCCTCCTTTGTTTTTTCCGTCCGTTTCTTTTTCATTCTTCCGCTTTTGCGCAAAGCCTCCGCTAGAATCCATTGGAGCTGCCCATTGGTGGAACGGAACTCGTCGGCCGCCCACTTCTCAATGGCTTCCATGGTTTCTGCATCCACCCGGAGCACAAAGCTTTTCATCGCTTCCTTCTTTGCCATGGCAAGAAAGGTTTAATGATTCAATGTTCCCGAATTGATGACCGGTTGGGCAGGTTCGTCGGCACAAAGCACTACAAGCAGATTGCTCACCATGGCTGCTTTCTTTTCTTCGTCCAATTCCACAATCTCTTCTGCCGAGAGCTTGTCGAGCGCCATCTTCACCATCGATACTGCACCTTCCACTATCTTTTCGCGGGCTGTAATAATCGCACTTGCCTGTTGGCGACGAAGCATCACCGCCGCAATTTCGGGAGCATACGCCAAGTAGTTGATTCGGGCTTCCACAATTTCCATTCCGGCCATGGCCAAGCGTTCGTTCAAGCGCATCTCCAACTGGTCGTTGATTTCATCGCCACCCCCACGAAGCGTGAGTTCATCCACACTCTGGTCATTGTCGTCATAGGCATATTCACCCGCCACCTGACGGAGAGCCGCATCACTCTGCACACGGACAAAGGCTTCGAACGCACTCATGCGTCCGGCTACGGTAGCCACACCATTCTTGTTGGCCATGGTCTGTGCATCAATCTCGAACATCGCCTTGTAAGTATCCTTCAGCTTCCATACCAGCACCAGACCGATGAGAATAGGATTGCCAATCTTGTCGTTCACCTTGATGGGTTCCACATCGAGGTTACGGGCACGCATCGAGAGCTTCTTCTTTTCCATGAACGGATTTACCCAATAAAAGCCCGTTTCCTTGAAAGTACCTTCATACTTACCGAAGAATACCATGATGCGGGCTTCATTCGGTTCTTGCGAGAAATAACCCGCCAACATGATGAAGAATGCCAACGACAAAACAATCATTGCCGGAATAGAAAGCCACAAAATATCCATTGCATAATACATGGTAAGAAACGCCAAAGCCGGCAACACGATCAAATTAAATGCCAAGGCCAAAAAGTCATCAGCATACCGTTGTAAGTTCTTTCCTTTGCTTCCATAGTTATTTGTTTTTGATATTATTTTGATATCACAAAGAAAAAGAGTTTTTACAAGAAAAACAAAAAGAAACGATATGTTCTTGGGCAGAATTATTATATTTGTACCTTCAAACATATCATGTCAGCCAGAGGAACAAGAAACCATGCAGATAGATACCCATAACCCCGAATTTCAGGATGCACTGAATCTGATTCAGTACACCCGCCAGTCGGTTTTCCTGACCGGGAAAGCAGGTACGGGTAAATCTACCTTCCTGAAGTATGTCTGTGCCCATGTCAAGAAGAAGCATGTAGTGCTGGCACCGACGGGGATAGCCGCCATCAATGCCGGAGGAAGCACCCTGCACAGTTTCTTCAAACTGCCCTTCCATCCGCTTTTGCCCGACGACCCGAACTTCAGTCTGAAAGGGGGAAAGCTGCATAGCTTCCTGAAATATTCAGCCGACCATCGCAAACTGATCAAGGAAATAGAGCTGGTCATCATTGACGAGATCTCGATGGTACGGGCAGACATCATCGACTTTATCGACAAGGTGCTCCGTGTGTATTCACAAAACATGCGGGAACCCTTCGGAGGCAAGCAGATTCTATTGGTGGGCGATGTGTTCCAGTTGGAACCGGTAGTGAAAAGCGACGAACGGGAGATACTGAACCGTTTCTACCCGACTCCGTATTTCTTCTCGGCAAGGGTGTTCAACGAAATCGAACTGGTTTCCATCGAACTGACCAAGGTGTACCGGCAATCCGACAAAGCTTTTGTCAGTGTACTCGACCATATCCGCACGAATACCGCCGGAGCCGCCGACCTACAATTGCTGAACACCCGCTACGGAACCGAAATAGAAGCAAGCGAAAGCGACCTGTACATCACCCTCGCCACCCGACGCGACACGGTAGATTTCATCAACGAGAAGAAATTGGCTGAACTTCCAGGTGAGTCGGCCATCCTTAAAGGGGAGATTAAGGGAGAGTTTCCCGAAAACAGCTTGCCCACCCTCATGGAACTGGAACTGAAACCGGGTGCGCAGATCATCTTCATCAAGAACGACTACGACAAGCGTTGGGTAAACGGAACCATCGGCACGGTAGCAGGCATCGATGAAAACGACACCCTTTATGTCATTACCGAAGACGGAAGGGAGTTTGATGTAAAGCGAGAACGGTGGGCAAACATCCGATACCGGTACAACGAAACGGAGAAAAAGATAGAAGAGGAGGAATTGGGAGTCTTCATCCAATATCCAGTGCGCCTGGCATGGGCCATCACCATCCACAAGAGCCAAGGGCTGACCTTCAGCCGGGTGGTCATCGACTTTACAGGGGGCGTATTTGCAGGCGGACAAACCTATGTGGCACTGAGCCGGTGCACTTCTTTGGACGGCATCCAACTGAAGAAGCCCATTGCACGAGGAGACATCTTTGTACGGCCGGAAATTGTAGCCTTTTCACAACGATTCAACAACCGGCAAGCCATTGACAAGGCTCTGAAACAAGCGCAGGCCGACATCCAATATAAAGAAGCGGTCAAGCACTTTGATGAAGGTAATTTTGAAGGATTCCTTGACCAGTTCTTCAAAGCCATTCATTCCAGGTACGACATCGAACGCCCCGTCATCAAACGGTTCATCCGCAAGAAATTGGGCATCATCAACCATCTGAAAGAGGAGAACCGAGTGCTGAAGGAAAAGATGTACGAGCAACGGAAAAGTCTGGAGAAATATGCCAAGGAGTATTACCAGATGGGAAATGAATGCATCACCCAAGCACACGACGCCCATGCGGCCATTGCCAATTATGACAAGGCCATCGAGCTATACCCGACCTACACGGATGCTTGGGTACGGAAAGGAATTACCCTATTCAACGAAAAGGAATATTACGAAGCCGAAGTGTGCCTGAACGAAGCGGTACGCCTTAGCCCCATGCTTTTCAAAGCGGTGTACAACCGAGGGAAAATCCGTCTGGCGTTAGACAACATAGAAGGGGCCTTGGGCGACTTGGACCGAGCCATCTCCCTGAAGCCGGAACATCCCAAAGCGCATGAACTTTTCGGAGATGCATTGATGAAAGCCGGGAAAGAGGAAGAGGCCACCATCCATTGGGCATTAGCAGAACGATTGAGAGAAAAGAAAAAGAAATAAAAATACCATGATTATCAAGTTATACGAAAAGAACAATAATCCCAAAGACCTTGCACGAATCGTCGAGGTACTGGAAGAAGGAGGAATCATCATCTATCCTACAGATACGATGTATGCCATCGGTTGTCATGCCTTGAAAGAACGGGCCATTGAGCGCATCTGCAAGTTCAAGGGCATTGACCCGCGCAAACATAACCTTTCGATCATCTGTTATGATTTGAGCAATATCAGCGAATATGCCAAGGTAGACAACAACACCTTCAAACTGATGAAGCGCAACCTTCCGGGACCGTTCACCTTCATTCTGAACACGGGAAGCCGATTGCCCAAGATTTTCAAGAACCGCAAGGAAGTGGGTATCCGCATTCCCGACCATGAGGCCATCCGTGAAATCTGCCAGTTGCTGGATGCTCCTATCCTGACCACCACTCTTCCATTAGAGGATGGGGAAGACATTGAGTACATCACCACTCCCGAACTGATCGAAGAAAAGTTCGGAGGCGAAGCCGATTTGATTATTGACGGTGGAATCGGCGGAACAGAACCTTCTACGGTGGTGAATTGCACGGAAGGCGAAGCGGAGATTGTGCGTCAAGGCAAGGGATGGTTGGAAGAATAACATTTGCCTTGCCAGGCATCGCGTTCCCGCATCCGCTTCTTCACCTTATCGGTAAACTCATGGTTCTTCAGCCCCCAATCGGGAGCGATGAGCAATTCTTTGGGAGATTGCGACACAAAGCGCTCCATAACCATATCCGGACGCAAACGCTCTACATAGTCTATCACCAAATCAATGTATTCGTCCGCTGAATACAAATGGAAATCGGAAGGTTGCTTTTCGTATTCCGAAGCCATGCGTGTGCCTTTGATCAGCTGCAACTGATGAAGCTTCAAGGTGGTTAGCGGAAGAGCAGACAAGATGCCGGCTTGTACTATCAGCATTTCACGACTTTCGCCTGGAAGCCCCAAGATGATGTGTGCCCCTACCCGGATGCCTCTGGCAGCTGTTTTCCGAATCGCTTCGGCAGCCACCTCAAATGTATGTCCCCGATTGATACGCTTCAATGTGGCATTGTCCGTACTCTCCACACCATATTCCACAATCAGGAAGGTATGACGGTTCAATTCTTCCAAATAATCCAACAAAGCATCGGGCATGCAATCCGGACGGGTACCGATAACCAATCCTACCACATCGGGCACAGCCAACGCTTCCTCGTATTTCCGCTTGAGTTCTTCCAACTCCGCATAGGTATTGGTATACGCCTGGAAATATGCCAGGAACTTCATTTCCGGATATTTCCGGGCAAAGAATTGCTTTCCTTCTTCCAACTGCTCCGTCACGCTCTTTTCCGTCTTGCAATAAGCCGGGTTGAAGGTCTGGTTGTTGCAATAGGTACAACCGCCATACCCCACCGTCCCGTCGCGGTTGGGACAAGTGAATCCGGCATTCAAGGAAATCTTCTGCACCTTGTAGGGAAAACATGCTGACAAATAAGCAGAAAGGTCGTTATATCTCACTTCATTCTTTTTCATACGACAAAGATAGACAAATCCGAACAAATGTCTTATCTTTGCCTACAGTAAAAAATTTAAAGATTATACCATTACATGAAAAAGTTGTTAAGTATACTGATGATGTTATGCTTGTGCGTACTGTTAGGCAACGCACAACAAGTGACTTTACAGGAAGTGGCTACCGGTGCATATCGTGCAGAAGGCATTTATGGCATCAAGCCGATGCTCGACGGTGAACATTACACCCAAATCAGCCGTGACAGAAAGAAAATCGTGAAATACTCGTTCAAGACCGGCAAGGAAGTGGCTACCATTTTCGATGTGTCTACTGCCCGCAATATTACCTTGAAATCATTCGACGACTACATCATGTCGCCCGACGAAAGCAAGATTCTGATTCAGACAGAAACCAAGGCCATATACCGCCGTTCCTATACAGCCGTACACTACATCTTCAATGTACGCAACAACACCTTGGAAACCTTGTCCGATGGAGGTCCGCAACAGGTTCCTTTGTTCTCGCCGGACGGCAATCAGATTGCATTCGTCCGCGACAACAACATCTTCCTCGTGAAGCTTCTTTTCGGAAACAGCGAATCGCAAGTAACCAAGGACGGCAAGTTCAACCATGTATTGAACGGTATTCCTGACTGGGTATACGAAGAAGAATTCGGATTCAACCGTGCTTTCGATTTCAGTGCAGACGGAACCATGTTGGCTTACATCCGCTTTGATGAAAGCGAAGTTCCGATGTATTCTTTCCCATGGTACAAAGGCTTGAAGCCTTCACTCGATGAATACAGCGTTTATCCGGGAGCCTACGAATACAAATACCCGATGCCGGGTGTGGACAACTCGAAAGTAACCGTACACACTTTCGACATCAAGAGCAAGGTAACCCGCCAGATGGACTTGCCACTTGATGCAGACGGATATATTCCACGCATCCAGTTTACCGACAATCCGGATGTATTGGCCATCATGACCTTGAACCGTCATCAGAACCGCTTTGACTTGTATTTCGCCAATCCACGCAGCACACTCTGCAAGTTAGTGGTACGCGATGAAGCCGAACAATACATCAAGGAAGAAGCCTACGGAAACATGACCTTCTATCCGGAAAACTTCGTGATGATGAGCGAACGCGACGGATACAACCATCTGTATCTTTACTCTGCAGGCGGAAACCTCATCAAGCAGATTACCAAAGGTGAATTTGAAGTGAAGAGCTTCATTGGTTGGGACAAGAAGACCAACACTTATTATTACAGCAGCAACGAAGGAAGCCCGCTCCGTACCGCCATCTACAAGATTGATGCAAAGGGACGCAAGACCAAGCTTTCTTCCCGCGAAGGTACAAACAGTGCCATCTTCAGCAAGAGCATGAAGTATTTCATCAATACATTCTCGAACATCAGCACTCCACCGCTCATTACCATCAATGACAACACCGGCAAGGAACTGATTACATTGGTAGACAACCAACGCTTGAAGGACAAGGTAGCTTCCATGACTTTGCCAAGCAAGGAGTTCTTCTCTTTCAAGACCAGCGAAGGTGTGGAATTGAACGGTTGGATGATCAAGCCTGCCAACTTTGATCCGAACAAGAAATACCCTGTCATCATGCACCAATACAGCGGTCCGGGTTCACAACAAGTATTGGACCGACCGTTGGAACATCGGTTCGCGTAGCGACAACGGCATGTTCGAAGCCTATATGGCCGACAGAGGATTCATCAGCGTATGTGTGGACGGTCGTGGAACAGGTGGCCGTGGAGCTGCATTCGAAAAATGCACTTATTTGAACCTCGGTGTGAAGGAAGCGCGCGACCAAGTGGAAGCTGCCCTTTATTTGGGTTCCCTCCCTTATGTAGATGCCAAGAACATCGGTATTTGGGGATGGAGTTTCGGCGGATACAATACTTTGATGGCCATGAGTGAAGGTACTCCGGTATTCAAGGCAGGTGTAGCCATTGCTGCTCCAACCGACTGGCGTTTCTATGACACCGTATATACAGAACGATTCATGCGCACTCCGAAGGAAAACATGGAAGGCTACGAAGCCTCATCGGCCATGAACCGCGTGAACAACCTGCATGGTGCATTGCTATTGATGCATGGAACAGCCGACGACAATGTACACTTGCGCAACGCTTCGGAATACAGCGAAGCATTGGTACAGGCCGACAAGCAGTTCGACATGCATATCTACACCAACCGTAACCACGGTATTCGTGGCGGAAACACCACCAAGCACTTGCTTACCCGTGTTACGAACTTCTTTATTGAACATTTGAAATAATTTTTAAAACTCAATGAACTTTTCATCGTCTCTATTTGTTACCCAATTAAAGTAAGTTAAAAAGATAGAGTAGAGATCATGAAAAGTTCATTGTATTCATTAAAATCTGACAATATGCCAATCATACGGATAGCTCCTGTCTGCAACGGTAAAATTTATGTCATCCCACACACATCTGAAGAAGGAACAAGTGTTTTGGATCTTCCCATGGTAGACCGCATCGAAAAAGCATCTCCCCAATCGGAGAAGACTGCCCGCAAGGTGAAAGAGAAATATCATTTGCATGTCAAATCGGAGATGCAGCCTCGCTTCAGCGTGCAATATAAATCCGCTTCAGACAATGGAGAGACGGTATATCTTTACATTCTCCCTTTAAAGCAGGAGCATGAAATCCAGTTCCACAATGGAACATTTATCTCGGCAGATGAAATCAACGGCCTGCAATATAGTGCCAACCTACAGAAAGAAAGCGAACTGATAGGAATGGCTGCAGAACTATGGAAAGATTATTTCGAAGGGACTCCGATTGATGACGAAGTATAAAAAGAAAGGGGATGGTTAGCCATCCCCTCTTCTTATTTATAAATCAAGAATATACAAGGTATTTTAGACAAGTCCGGCAATTTTCCTTGCCATTCCTTCACGGTTTTCGTTTTGATGTACTCATCCTCGCAAGTGATGTTGGCCGCGATACAAAGCTTGGTTTGCGGACGACAGTTCTTTACAATGTCCTCCATCATCTTATTGTTGCGATAGGGCGTTTCGATGAAAAGCTGTGTCTGGTTTTCGGAATAGATGCGCTGTTCCAAGACCTTGATGCGCTTGATGCGTTCGCTTGGGTCGATAGGCAGGTACCCATGGAAAGCAAAGCTCTGACCATTGAATCCGGAGCCCATCACCGAAAGGATAATGGAAGAAGGACCCACCAAAGGAACCACCTTCAAGTTCTTTCTCTGGGCAATTGCCACTACATCTGCACCCGGATCGGCTACGGCCGGACAACCTGCTTCCGAAATCACGCCCATGGATTCGCCTCCCAACAACGGTTTCAGATAACCCGAAATTTCTTCAGCCGAAGTATGCTTGTTGAGCGTATAGAAACTCAATTCATCAATGTTGATGCTTCGTTCCACCTTCTTCAAGAAACGACGGGCCGAACGCACATCCTCTACAATGAAATGCTTGATACCAAGAATGATTTCCTTGTT
>RHMF01002802.1_pt1 | contig 12788 bp, 11 predicted proteins | sample 5365151 | NCBI WGS metagenome assembly RHMF01 (sample SAMN10266501, study PRJNA497801) | feces metagenome | isolation source: feces | host: Bos taurus | place: China: Prairie of Fairy Mountain | collected 2017-08-14 | reverse complement strand
GACAACCACGCTTCGAATTATCGGTGGTTTCTTGACGCCTACTTCTGGTGACGTCCTTTTTGACGGCGTGAGGATTAATGATGTTCCGCCACATTTGCGAACCGTCAATACAGTGTTCCAGAAATACGCCTTATTCCCTCACCTGAATGTGTTTGAGAATGTCGCCTTTGGTCTTCGTATCCCCAAAAGCGAAGCAGTCGAGGAAAACGGCAAAAAACGTACACGCAAGGTCAAGCTTTCCGAGGATGAGATCACCGAGCGCGTCATGGAGATGCTTGAAGCAGTCAACCTGAAGGGCTTTGAAAAGCGCTCAATTTCCCAGCTTTCCGGCGGTCAGCAGCAGCGCGTTGCTATTGCCCGTGCTCTGGTCAACCGCCCCAAAGTCCTGCTTTTGGATGAACCTCTGGGCGCACTGGATCTGAAGTTGCGCAAAGACATGCAGATCGAGCTCAAGCGTATTCAGAAGGCCATGGGCATTACCTTTATTTACGTCACCCACGATCAGGAAGAAGCCTTGACCATGTCCGACACGGTAGTCGTTATGGACGGTGGCCGCATCCAGCAGATCGGTACGCCCGAAGACATTTACAACGAGCCGGAGAATGCCTTTGTCGCCGACTTTATCGGTGAATCCAATATCATTGACGGCATCATGCTTCAAGATAATCTGGTGCAGATGTACGGCAAGAAGTTCAACTGCCTCGATGGCGGTTTTGAACCCAATGAACCCGTTGATGTCGTCATCCGTCCGGAAGACATCGATATTGTCCCCGTAGAGCAAGGCCAACTGATTGGCACCGTTACTTCGGTTACCTTCAAGGGCATGCAGTATGATATTATCGTCGACTTCAAGGGATTCAAGTGGCTGATTCAAACTACCGACTACTCCCCCGAAGGCGCCCGAATTGGCATTAAAATCGATCCCGATGGCATTCACATTATGAAAAAGAGTGAGTACTCCGGCATGTTCGGTGACTACTCTTCCTTCTCCGAAGAATATGACGAGCTGGATGACGCCAGCCTTGACCCGGACGATGAGGAGGAGAGCGAGGATGAAGAATAAACGGCTGACTCTCTTCAACATCCCTTATGTCATCTGGATGGCCCTCTTTGTGGTGATCCCCATCGTGATGGTTGTGGTTTATGCATTCACAACTGCCGAAGGCGGCTTTACCTTCGAGAACTTCTCCAACATGGGTGCGTATGCTGTTGTTTTCGGCCGTTCCTTCAAGCTTGCTTTGATCGCAACCGCAATCTGCCTTTTAATCGGTTATCCCATTTCTTACATCATGAGCAAAGAAGGTCCTGCTTTTCAGCGTATTGCCATGGTGCTGATTATGCTTCCCATGTGGATGAACTTTCTGCTGCGCACCTACTCCTGGATGTCCATTCTGGAAAACAACGGTTTGCTCAATCAGATATTCCAAAACATCGGCTTAATTAATCTGTATAACAGTATTGCAATCCACTTTGCCGCCGATCCTGCATTGTATCAGCCCATCACACACTTCCAGATGATCGGCACGCAGGGCGCAGTTATTCTTGGTATGGTATACAATTACCTCCCCTTTATGATCCTACCCATTTACTCGGTCATTGTGAAACTTGACAACTCACTTTTGGAAGCTGCGCGTGATCTAGGCGCCAACTCTGCCGGCGTGTTCCGCAAGGTAATCCTGCCCCTGTCCCTGCCCGGCGTGCTGTCCGGTATTACCATGGTGTTTGTCCCTTCAGTCTCTACCTTCGCCATTTCCCGACTGCTGGGCGGCGGCACACAGATGCTGTTGGGCGATCTGATCGAGCAGCAGTTCCTGGGCGGGGCCTACAATCCCCACCTTGGCGCAGCCATCTCTTTGGTTATGATGGTGGTTGTCGTCCTTTGTATGGTGGTCATGAATCGCTTTGGTGAGGGCGAAGAACAGGCGGTGATGCTGTAATGAAACGCAATTCCGCTCTGAGCCGCATCTCCATGGTGCTGGTGTTCCTGTTCCTTTACGCCCCCATTTTCCTACTGATTGTTTTCTCGTTCAATTCCGGTGAAAGCAACTCGGTCTGGGAAGGATTCTCCTTCCATTGGTACAAAGAATTGTTCCAGGACCGTATCATCATGCGAAGCGTGTACACTACTCTGCTGGTCTCATTACTGGCAACTGTTATTGCAACCATCGGCGGAACCTTTGCCGCAATCGGCTTTTACAGCCTGCGGCGCCGTGCCCGCAACACGCTCACTACGGTCAACAATATCCCCATGATGAATGCCGACATCGTAACCGGTGTTGCCATGTGTCTGTTTTTTGTAGCATTCTTTGCATTCTGGAAGGATTTTGCCCTTTGGTTCAATTCTATCCAGAGTTTCATGGAATTGCCCACCCGACTGACCTTAGGCTTTGGAACCTTGCTGATTGCTCACATCACATTCAATATCCCCTATATCATTCTTTCTGTCGGCCCAAAACTCCGACAGTTGGATAAGAATCTGGTGGATGCTGCAATGGATTTGGGCTGCACATGGATGCAGGCATTCCGAAAGGTTATTCTGCCTGAGATCAAACCCGGCATCATTTCCGGTGCACTGACTGCCTTCACCATGAGTATTGATGATTTTATCATCAGTTACTTCACCGCCGGGTCCTCCTCTCAGACATTGGCTATGACCATTTACGGCATGACCAAAAAGAGAGTTACCCCCGAGATCAACGCAATCTCTACCCTGCTGTTTATCGTCGTGATCGTCCTGCTTGCCGTTACAAATATTCGTGAAGCTCAACAGGAAAAGCAAGCTATGCAGCGCCGTACATTGCCCACCACCACCGAAGCTGCCCGACGCTACGCAAAGCGCCGCCGCAGCAGTTCCAAGGTCGCAATGAAGGTTCTGGCTGCTGCAGCCTGTGTCGTTCTTATTGTCGGTACCGTTTTTGCTGTTCGTGGTACTGCCGGTCAACGTGTCGTCAATGTCTGTAGCTGGGGCGAGTATATGGACGAATCATTGATTACCCAGTTTGAAGAGAAGACCGGGATTTCCGTCAACTATCAGACTGTGGAAAGCAACGAAGCTCTCTACTCTCTTCTGAAAAGCGGCGCAGGTGATTATGATGTCATTGTCCCCTCTGACTACATGATCTCCCAGTTGATTGAAGAAGACATGTTGGAAAAGTTGGATTACAGCAAACTGCCTAATTTTTCTTTGATTGACGATCGTTTTAAGTGCCTGCCCTATGACCAAACAAACGAATACACCGTTCCTTATGCATGGGGCACCGTGGGCATTATTTACAATGCCGCCGTGATTGATGAAGAAATCACCAGCTGGAGCGTACTTTTCGATGATGATTACGCCGGTGATGTTCTGCTGATCAACAATTCCCGTGACGCCATTGGCATCGCATTGATGTATCTTGGATATTCGATAAACACTACCAACGAAGCAGAAATCCGGGAAGCCGCTGCGCTGATTGCCGATGCCATGAACCGCGGTGTTTATCAAGGAAAAGTCATGGATGAGATTTTTGGCAAGATGGAGGGCGGAAACGCCGCTATTGCTACCTATTACGCCGGTGACTACCTCTCGATGGTTGACAACCAGGCCGATGGTGTTGATTTGGCCTTTGCAATTCCCAAGGAAGGCTCTAACTGGTTTGTGGATGCAATGTGCGTTCTGAAAGACGCAGCCCATCAGGATGAGGCCCATGAATGGATCAACTTTATCGCATCCACTGAAGCCAATTTGGCAAACATGGACTACATCTGGTATGCCTCTCCCAACCGCGAGGCTCTGGAACAGTACCCTGCTTACTACGAGGAACTGTACGGAGAACCTTTGGATCAGGAGACTTACGAAATTATTGCAGCCACCGAGGAAACTCTGGCTCGCTGTGAATCCTACATTGGTCTGCCTGCCGATATCCGCGCCCTATATAACGAGCTTTGGATCGAACTTGGAATTTAAAAAAAGAAAGGCTTGGATTCCCCAAGCCTTTCTTTTTCTTGTGCTTTTTTGCATAATAGAGTAAAATATATTATATGATAATTCGCGGAGGAAAGAATTATGTCTATTGAAATCGGTCTGAAAGGCCGCGCTGAAATGATTGTTACATTTGAAAGTACCGCTGCCGCCGTTGGCTCCGGCCTGGTCCCTGTTTTCGCCACTCCGTCTATGATCGCATTGATGGAACAGGCCGCTTCCTCTTCCCTGCTTTCCCATCTCGAAGACGGTCAGGGCTCAGTCGGTGTTCATCTGGATGTTTCCCACGAGGCAGCCACTCCAATCGGCATGAAAGTGTGGGCAGAATCTGAAGTAACAGAAGTCAACGGAAAGCAAATCGTATTCTCGGTCTCTGCCTACGACGAAGCCGGTTTGATTGGACGCGGTACACATAAGCGGGCTCTCATCACTGTAGACCGCTTTTTGGCCAAAGCGAAGCAGAAAAAAGTATAACAAAAGGGTCTCGCTCGTGAGCGGGACCCTTTTAATTATGCACGAACCGAACGTCCAAGATTATCCCGGACAAAATTTCCTTCCTTTACCGCAGCCTTGCCGCCAATCAAGACCCATTCAATTCCCTCGGGCGGCAGAACGGCATCTGTATAGGTCGCACAATCCACTACCCGATTCAAATCAAAGATAACAATATCGGCATCGCAGCCCGGCTTTAGGCTGCCCTTTTGCTCTAAGTTCAGACGTTTTGCTGCCATCGTTGTCACCTTAGCGATGGCATTGGAAAGCGACATTTTCCCTGACGCAGCATACTGCCGCAGAAACCGAGGAAAAGCACCTGCAGCGCGAGGATGTCCCTGATCACCTGTTAAAATTCCATCACTGCCCAGCATTACATAAGGTGCAAAAAGGGCCATGTCAACCTCTTCCTGCTTCATGAAATAGCCAACTGTCAGGGTATCAGGTCGATGCTCACGCATTTCCTCAAACGTCTCTTTTGTACAGCGTTGCCCGGCATATGGTCCATCACACAGTAAAATTTTGCTGTAATCAGACTGATAGGCGGCAAAATTCTCTGCATCATAGGTCGTGGCGCCGATTTCGGTGCAGAACGCATCATAGGGATAACAGTCGCACATCAAGTCAATTCCCTCGTTGCGATATTCTTCAATCTGAGCGAGCAACCGCTCCATTTGTCCATATCCACCCATGCTACCAATGTGGGAGAACTGAACTTTTACACCAGCCTCGCGACCAATGTCTGCCAACTCACGGCAGGCATCGAATACACCGTCTACATCGTTTCGAACATGGGATGAAACCACTTTATCCCCCTTCCGGCAAAGGTTTGCCAGAGAGATAATCTCCTCCCATCGTGTACCGGGAATATACTTTACACCAAATGATATACCAACGCATCCAGCCTCCAGATACTTCCTACCGAGATCAACCATGGCTTCAATCGTTTCATCTTTCACGCTGTCATACTTACTCACATCGCTGCACTGATGGCGAAGAAAAGTATGCCCAGCCATCAACGCTAGATTGACTGCATAACCGTCCCGATCGACCACATCAAGATAACGGTCGGGCGCAGCATTGTTGGAGCCGCAATTCCCACCTACTGCAGTTGTAACACCCATACGGACCATGCACTTGCTTATATTCTGGCAGATCGAGTCCGTCTCCTCATCATAAGGATCCTCATGCATGTGAATATCGATAAAACCGGGGCAAACAATTTTTCCTGTTGCATTGATCGAAACATCAGAGGCGTCCTTCCAACCTTGCCGACAATCTTCGGAAGGTTCTGTCAAAACCTCGGAAACCTTTCCATCTTTACAAACAATATCCGCAAGACATTCCAGACCTTGAGACGGATCCACTACCGTACCGCCATATATGTATACCGTTTTCATGGTCATTCCTCCTGCGCCTGGACCAGTTCCCATGTTCTGCGCCGCATCAGATCTTCCCACCGATATACATCTGTATCATGTCCCGCAAAGCAAATCACAAATGGCTCTTTAGCATATACAATGCCAACATCGTTGCTTAGCTGATCGTCCTCACCCGTCTTGTGCGCAATATCCACCCGCCCGCAGATCTTCCCATTTAATTTATGATCTACCTGCTGCAGCATAAGAGTATCGATCACTTCCTTGCACACATCAGAATTAACAAACTCATTGCGATAAACCTTTTCCAGTAGCATGCCGATCTCAGCAGGACAGATGCTGTTCTGGATCCCAGCTCTGGATGCTTCGCGGTCAAAAAGACGACGGCGCAGCACGGTCTTTTCCAGCCCCATTTTACGAAAGCCTTCACTAACACCCTCGATGGTGCAGTACTTGATCAAACGATTTGTGGCTGTATTATCGCTGATGGAGATCATCAAGCGACACAATGTGCGGATATCAACCTCAACATCATCGGTAAACAAGGTCAATGCACCGCAGATCGGAACCTTGTCTTCTTCGGTTACCGTCAATTTGTCACTCATACTGAAGCAGCCTGCCGATGCAAGTTTCAGCACATGAAGAAAAATGGGCAGTTTTATCACGCTGGCAGCACCAAAAGCCTCGTCCGCACGAACACCATACTCAAACCCTGTCACCAAATTCTTATAATAAAAACCAGTGTGTCCTGGGATCTGATCCATTTCCTTTCGAATGGATTCAAGTGCCTCTCTCTCTTTTGACACTATCATCTCTTAATCACCCTTAGCAAAAACGCCCACCGTGCGGTGGGCGTTTCTATATTATTGACCGTTACCGTTTCTTCTTTCGTGCATTGGGCTTAGGTTTCGCCTTTGCCCAGCCTGTTTTCTTCTGCTTCGGCTTTGCAGAGCGATCTTCCTTCTTCCCTGCAGCCAAATCTTTTTTAACGGACGAAACGGGTTTTTTTCTCCTTTGCCCTGTCGGCTTTCCTTCTGCAACACGCTGCCCGGCCTCCGACCGTTCGGGACGAAGCAGACACTCTTTTCCGAATCCCACAAGATCCATGCGCCCTGTTTTCCGCAATGCTTCCATAACCAGACGGCGCTTTTCCGGACGTTTCCACTGCATCAGAGCACGCTGCATCGCCTTTTCATGTGCATCGGTAGGCACATACACAGGCTCCATAGTTCGCGGGTCTATGCCGGTATAATACATGCAGGTGGACAGTGTACCGGGAGTTGGATAAAAGTCTTGCACCTGCTCCGGCTGACGACCATTTTTATTGAGCCACTCAGCCAGACGGACTGCATCCTGAAGTGTACAACCGGGATGAGAAGAAATCAGATACGGAACCAGATACTGTTCCTTTCCGTGCTTCTGGGTCAGTCGCTGGAACTTTTCCTTAAACTTCTCATAAGTCTCAATATGGGGCTTTCCCATATAATCAAGAACGCTATTGACGCAATGTTCCGGTGCAACTTTAAGCTGACCGGACACATGGTGCTTCACCAACTCAGAGAAAAACTCTCCGCTTTTGTCCTTCAGCAAATAATCAAAGCGAATGCCGGAGCGAATAAAAACTTTCTTGACGCCGGGTACCTCACGCACTTTACGCAGCAGTGCCAAATAATCACTCTGATCGCCGTCCAAATTCGGACAGGGTTCCGGAGCCAGACATGCGCGGTTCTTGCACAAACCGGCCTTCATCTGCTTGGAACAGGCCGGTCGGCGGAAGTTGGCGGTCGGTCCACCTACATCGTGGATGTATCCCTTAAATCCGGGATGCTTTGTTAATGCAGTAGCCTCACGCACAACACTTTCGTGACTGCGGGAGGAAATAATGCGTCCCTGATGGAATGCCAAACTGCAGAAATTACATGCGCCAAAGCAGCCGCGATTATGAATAATGGAAAACCGCACCTCTTCAATAGAAGGCACTCCGCCCATTGCATCATACATAGGATGCGGTTCACGAACGTAAGGCAATTCCGCCACATAATCCATTTCCTTGGTGGTCAACGGCATGGAAGGCGGATTAACAACGAGCATTTTTCTTCCGTGCCGCTGCAAAATAGCCTTGCCGCGGATGGGGTCATGCTCTTCGTATTGAATCTTGTTTGCTTCCGCATAGGCGCGCTTATCAGCGGACACCTGCTCAAAGGACGGACACTCCACCTTAGGATACACACAGGATGCCGCACTGTCTGCCAAAAATGCCGTACCGCGCACATCAGTGATTTGGTTCACCGGAGTTCCCGATGCCAGACGGGCTGCAATTTCGCGCATGGAGTTTTCGCCCATGCCGTAAGAAAGGATATCAGCACCACTGTCCAACAGAATGGATTGTCCTCCCAATAATCATAGTGCGCAAAGCGCCGCAAAGAAGCCTCCAGACCACCGATGATAATCGGAATGTCACCAAATGCTTCGCGTACTTTATTAGAGTATACAATGGTAGCACGGTCAGGACGAAGGCCAGTCTTATTAGCAGGAGAATACGCGTCTGTCTGGCGACGTCGTTTTGCAACCGTGTAATGCGCCACCATTGAGTCAATATTTCCGCCGGAAAGCATCACGCCATACCGTGGTTTACCAAGCGCTGTAAAGGAAGATAGGTTGCGCCAATCAGGCTGCGCAAGAACAGCAACACGATACCCCTCCGCCTCCAAAAGACGACTGATAATCGCAGTACCAAAGGAGGGGTGGTCAACATAAGCATCACCGGTAATAACCAAAAAGTCATACCAGTACCAACCTCGCTGCTCCATATCTTCTTTGCAAACAGGCAAAAATTCTTTGTACATAAATCTCCTATGTCCTTACCATTCGTATCCGATGTACTTCTCCAAAATATCGAGAGAGCCGACGGCACCGGGGTCTTCTCCGATTTTCTCAAAGCCGTATCGCTTATAAAACCGCTGGGCAATTTCATTATCCGGTGCACAGTGTAGCCGCAAATATTTACGTCCCATTGGACGATATGTGGAGATTGCCTGCCCCAGCAATTGAACGCCCAACCCTTTTTTGCGGAAAGTAGGCAACATATAGAAAAACGGGATGCAGCCAACACCCTTCTCGGCATCGCGATGCATATCAAGTTGAAGCAATCCCACAGGATGATCTCCCAGCATGACCTGCATTACACTGCAATTATCATGCTTTGCATGAAGAATTGCATCCTGCAAAAATGCATTTCCATCAAAGTGAAGAATGCTTCCATGAATATCCAGCCACGCCTCTTCGCGAGCGTCATAATAAAACTGCCCGTCCTTCTCCATGTCCAGTGGACGAAACCAGAGGTTCGCATCATTCATCGCACCCTTGCTCTTCCACCAAGACTGACGAGCCAAAGTAGACGTCTCATCATTCAGATGAGAATTATCGTTCAGAAATTTAACATCCACTCTGTCGGAGTCGATTTCAAGAAGCGCAACAGCTGTATTATCTCCATGAGGGACGGCCACATTGGTTTTTTCAACGGGAATGCCCTGAAAATAAGCCAAAACGTTTCGAATTGCCATACCATGAGAAAAAATCGCAACCGTCTTGCCCGGATGACAGGCCGCAATCGATAGGATCGCATGGCTGACACGGTGGCGAAGCTGGTCGAACGTTTCACTTCCTTCACAACAGAAATGAGGATCGTTCGTATTAAAGAAATGCATCTGCTCATGGTCAATTCGATCGGCTTCCGCCCAGGTCATATCCTCCCAGATGCCAAGATGAATTTCACGAAGACCTTGACGGGTATTCAACTCAAGACCCTTGGGCTTATATACCGCAGCTGCTGTAGTCTTTGTGCGAAACAGATCACTGGAATAAACCGCATCAACCGGAATATCCCGGAATCGCTCTTCCAACGCTTTGATCTGGCGATATCCGTTTTCGGTAATCAAACTATCATACCAACCATGAATGCGACGGTATAGATTCCCTTCTGCCTCTGCGTGGCGGATGAGATAAACTTTTGTTACAGCCACGGCTTTACACTACCTGTCAAGTCTGATACCTTTTCAAGCTTTTTGCTGCAAGCAATTGCAACAAGTTCGTCGCGCACTTTGATCGGTGCATATGGATCGGCAATACAAGCCGTGCCTACTGCAACCGCAGCCGCACCGGCCATCATCATCTGGACAGCATCCGACCCCTTGGAAACACCGCCCATGCCAAGAATCGGAATCTTAACGGCATTAGCAACTTCCCATACCATACGTACGGCAACAGGCAGAACGGCAGGACCGGACAGGCCACCGGTGTTCATCTTCAAAATGGGACGACCGGTATTAATATCAATGCGCATTCCGCGCAGGGTATTGATCAAACTGACTGCATCGGCGCCGGCGCCTTCGATTGCACGTGCAATCTCGGTAATATCCGTCACGTTAGGGGACATCTTAACCATAACAGGAACTTTTCCGGCATGCTTCTTGGCGACGTCGGTCACCTCGGCAGCCAGTTCCGGCTTGGTTCCATAGGCAAGACCGCCCGCCTTAACGTTAGGACAGGAAATATTAACTTCGATCATATCCACACCGGCGTCAGACAGTTTTTCACACATGATACCGTACTCTTCCGGCGTATTGCCGGAGATATTGGCAATGATCTTTACATCATACTGGCGCAGGAAGGGCATCTCTTCTTCAATAAAGGCATCTACGCCGGGATTCTGCAAACCAACCGAGTTCAGAATGCCCATGGGAGTTTCGGCAATTCTGGGGGCAGGATTGCCCTCGCGTCTGTGCAAAGTCAAACCCTTAGCACAGATACCGCCCAACTCAGACAAATCATAAAATTGGCTGTACTCTCGGCCAAAACCAAAGGTGCCGGATGCAACAACAATGGGATTCTTCATGACCATTCCGGCCAGATTCACGCTCATATCCACATTATGCATTCCAGTCCACCTCCTTAGAGTCAAACACAGGGCCGTCCTTGCAAACGTGCTTGCGACTGCCATCCGCCATATCACAGGCACAAACAAGACATGCTCCAACGCCACAGCCCATGCGCTCTTCCATTGAGACCAGACAAGGAATATTATACTCCTCAGCAACTCTGGCTACACTGCGCAGCATAGGCTTGGGGCCGCAAGCCAGAACAGCATTATAGTTTGCGTCCTGTTCCAGTTCCTGACGCACCAGCGCATCCACAAAGCCGTGGTGGCCGACAGAACCGTCATCGGTAGCAAGCAAAACTTTATCGCAGAATTCCTCAAAGCGGTCCAACAAAATGACTTTATCCTTGGAGCGGAAACCGAGAACTGCCGTTGCTTTACAATCAGTGTATTGGGCACACCCAAACATAGGAGGTACACCAATACCGCCACCGACAACCAGATACCGACCATCCTTTTCCACAGGGAATCCATTCCCGGCCAGACCGAGTACATCCAGTTCCTCGCCCTCTTCCCTGTTGGCAAGCCACTCAGTACCCTCGCCGCGCACCTCAAACACAATCGTGATCAAGTCAGAAGGCTCATCCTCCTGACAGCAACAAACGGAAATCGGACGGCGCAGCAGCTGCGCATCTCCGCACTTGATATGAACAAACTGACCCGGGTTCTTAAAGGAGGCGCGAACCATGTCGCCTGCTTCCAATACCATATAGATGGCATCACCCATCATCGTTTTTTCAACGATTTTACATTTACGTTCTACTTTCACAGTGAAACACCTCTTTCAAGGTTACACGATAGTCACAAACTGCTTGATATCATCACGCATGGCAATGGCGGCATTACGGGCAGCATCACCGAAATCATGGCCGTCGCCGCCGGTCTTCTTCCAAGCACACATAATGCCGCGGGAAGAATTCACAATGGCGCCATGGCCGTACTTATCGAATGCATACTGCACGTCTTCAGCCGTGCCGCCCTGTGCGCCGTATCCGGGCACCAGGAAGAATGTGTGTTCCAGACGCTTGCGCAGTGCACGAATATCGGAAGGATAGGTCGCACCGGTCACGGCGCCGGCCATAGTGTATCCATACTTGCCCTCAGTACCCTTTGCAATGCGCTCGTTCAAATCACCCATAACCTGATAAACCAAACGGTCACCGGCCACCATATCCTGTAGCTCACCGGAGCTGGGGTTGGAAGTCTTCAGCAGCACAAACACGGTCTTGTTGTCCTTTTTGGCCGCCTCCAGGAAAGGGTTGATGGAGTCGGAACCCATGTAACCGTTCAGAGTCACACAGTCGGCGTCAAAGGTTTTATAATTCTCCCCTTCAATCATCGTACCGGACAACCAGCCTTCTGCATAAGCAGTAGCAGTAGCACCGATGTCGCCGCGTTTGATGTCAGCGATAACATACAAGCCCTTGCTCTGCGCATACTTGATGGTGCGCTCCAGCATCTCCATGCCCTGCCAACCAAGATTCTCGTAGTAAGCAGACTGGGGCTTGACAGCGGGAACCACATCGCACAGAGCGTCAATCAGGCCAACGTTGAACTGATAAATGGCCTCGCAGGCACCCTTCAGGCCAACACCGTACTCTTTGTAGGCAGCCTGACGGATATATTCAGGCACATAGTCAATACGGGCATCCAGACCGGCAACGGTGGGGTTCTTCATTGCACGAATCTTATCCTGCAGAATATCAAACGACATAATCATCAACCTCTATCTCTAATTTTTATTTATTCTGATAAATCACATTTCCACCAACGATGGTGTACTTAACCTTACCCTTGAGCTTGTGGCCGCCAAAGGGCGTGTTGCGGCCTTTCGAGGCAAACTGCTCAGGGTCAACAATCCACTCTTCATCGGGATCAAAAATCACAATATCGGCGTTACTGCCAACGGACAGATGACCCATATCCAACCCAAGGATCCGAGCCGGCTCTGCCGTCATCTTACGTAAAATAGAGGAAAGCTCCATCTTTCCGGTGTGATACAGAGCAGTCAGGGTCACCG
>RHMF01002846.1_pt1 | contig 12790 bp, 7 predicted proteins | sample 5365151 | NCBI WGS metagenome assembly RHMF01 (sample SAMN10266501, study PRJNA497801) | feces metagenome | isolation source: feces | host: Bos taurus | place: China: Prairie of Fairy Mountain | collected 2017-08-14 | reverse complement strand
TAGGTGCATGTTATCTTGGTACAGTTACCTATATGGCAAAGCCAATCGCAGAATTGTTGAATCTTCCTAAGCATGTAGTGCCTGTAACGACCATTACACTTGGCTATCCTGAAAAGATGCCTGAATTAACTGAAAGATTGCCGCTTGAAGCTGTTGTTCACTATGAGCAATATAAAGATTACACTTCTGAGGATTTGGAACGATTGTATGAAGATTTTGAAAAACTGCCTCAAATTCAAAATTACATAAAGGAATCTAAGCAAGAAAATCTTGCAAAGGTCTTTACAGAGGTGCGTTATACAGAAAAGGATTCGCTTACTTTCTCGAAAGCATATATGGATTTTGCAAAAGAGCAAGATATGATGTAGAATCGATAGGGTATAGTGAAGATTCGTTAAGATATAATATGTATTCGATAGGGTGTGATGTAGAATCGATAAGATAAGATGTGAATTTGATAGGATATAACGTAGATTCTACAAGATATAATGAAAATTCGATTTGATAAGATGTAAATCTGATAGAAATAGAAGAAAGAATCGAAACTATACAAAAGAAAAGACGCTTCATCAAAATTTGAGAAGCGTCTTTTCTTTCGTACTCCGGACGGGACTTGAACCCGTACGAACGCAATGTTCACAGGATTTTAAGTCCTGCGTGTCTACCAATTCCACCACCAGAGCCCGTTGGACTAAAAAAAAATCCGAAATAATCGGATTCTTTCTTTGTGGAGCGGAAAACGAGACTCGAACTCGCGACCCCAACCTTGGCAAGGTTGTGCTCTACCAACTGAGCTATTTCCGCCTGATTTGCGATTGCAAAGATAGATCTTTTTTTTGAACCCACCAAATAAAAATCAAAGTTTTTCTAACTTTTTTTTGATTTCGTAAAGCTTGTTAAGCGATTCGATAGGTGTAAGATTCTCTATGTCAGTTTCTAAGATGGTATCTTTAATTTCTGATAAAATTGGATCATCAAGCTGAATAAAGCTGAGTTGAACGCCATTTTGAGCCTCAGATTTTGATTTTCGTTCGACTTTTTTAGCTTTTGTCTCCTTATTTTCGAGTTGTGAAAGCATATATTCAGCTTCTTCCAATACTCTTTTAGGCATTCCAGCCAGTCTTGCGACGTGTATTCCGAAGCTTTGCTCACTTCCGCCTTTGTCTATTTTGCGTAAGAAAATTACTTCTTTGCCTGACTCTTTCACTTTCACATGATAGTTCTTTATTCTATCATATTGCCCTTCCATATCTATCAATTCGTGATAGTGGGTTGCGAAAAGAGTTTTTGGCTTGCACTTATTGTCATGCAGATATGAGGCAATAGCCCATGCAATCGAAACTCCATCATAAGTAGATGTACCTCTACCAATTTCGTCCAAGAGAATAAGACTGCGTTCTGAGATATTGTTAAGAATACAAGCCGCCTCATTCATTTCAACCATAAAAGTACTCTCACCAGATGAGATATTATCACTTGCACCTACTCGTGTGAAGATTTTATCTACTATTCCTATTTCAGCCATTTTTGCAGGCACATAAGAGCCTGTTTGAGCCATTAAAGTAATCAAAGCAGTCTGTCTAAGGTATGCACTTTTCCCCGACATATTTGGCCCAGTTATTATACAGATTTGCTGACTTGTTCTATCAAGATAAACATCGTTAGCAATATATTCTTCACCTGGAGCGAGAGATTTTTCAATCACAGGGTGGCGTCCGTCTTTTATCTTAATGCTTGTGTCATTTGTAAGTTTAGGTCTTACATAGTTATTCTCGATTGCAAGTTGTGCAAAAGACAAAAGGCAATCCAAACTTGCTATTACTTGAGCATTATTCTTCAAAACATTGACATATTGAAGCGTAGTGGAGATAACATTAGCGTAGATTTGATTTTCGATTTGTGAAATCTTATCTTGTGCACTTAGTATGCGGTTTTCCAAATCCTTAAGTTCCTCTGTGATGTATCTTTCGGCATTTGCAAGTGTTTGTTTCCTAATCCACTCTTGAGGAACCTTGTCTTTGTGGGTGTTAGTTACCTCAATATAATATCCAAATACGTTGTTATATCCAATTTTCAAAGATGGAATACCCGTTTTCTCGCTTTCGTTAATTTGCATTTCTTCAAGCACTTTGCGAGAATTATTAGCCAATTCCCTCAATTCGTCCAACAAGGCATCAACTCCTTGTGCTATCGCTCCACCTTTTGCAATATTGTTAGGGGCTTCAGGGTGTATATATTTCTCAAGAAATTCCTCCAATTCAGAACAAGGATTCAGTCTGTCTGCCTCAAATTTCAAAATTTTCATTCCGCAAGAAGCCAAATCATTCTTTAGTTTCTGAATTTCTCGTATAATGAATTTTAGATTCAAAAGTTCAGATGGTTGTATTCTCCCAAAGGCAAGACGAGATATAAGCCTTTCTAAGTCTCCTATTCGATTGATATATTCGCAGGCATTATTCTTTAGCTCATCGCTTTCGATGAATGCTTTTACTATGTATTGACGATGTTCAATTGCTTGCAAGTCTAAAAGTGGCAAAACAATCCAACGCTGCAACATTCTAAAGCCCATATTGCTTTGAGTCCTATTCATAATACTCAAAAGCGTCTTAGCATTCTCGTGAGGCGAGGATAGCAGTTCGAGATTTCTGATAGTGAATTTATCCAACCAAAGATAGTTGCTACTCTTTATAAGAGAAATTTGGCTGATATGGCTTATCTGAGTGTGCAAAGTTTCTTTCATATAGGTCAAAGCCGCTGCCGCAGCAATGATGCCTTCTTTGCAATCCTCAATACCAAATCCTTTTAGTGATTTTGTACCGAAATGTTCATTCAAAGTTTCGTTAGCATAATCTGAATTAAATACCCAGTCTTCGTAGGTTTTGATATATACACTTGAACTTTGAGTTTTTTGAACCTCTCTTAAATATTTTTTCTGTATAACAAGCTCTTTTGGCGATAGAGATTGGATTAGTTTTTCTGCTTCTTCTTTATCACCTTGATTGATGAAGAATTCTCCTGTGGAAATGTCCACAAAGGCCACTCCAACCATCAATTTACCAAAGTGAATTCCGCAAAGGTAATTATTAGTCGAGCCATCACTTGTCTTATCGTTATAACTCATTGACGGAGTTACTACTTCGGTAACGCCTCTCTTAACAAGCCCTTTGACAGTCTTTGGGTCCTCTAATTGTTCGCAAATGGCAACCCTTTTGCCTGCACGCAAGAATTTAGGCAAATAAGTATCTACTGCGTGATAAGGAAAACCTGCTAACTCGTTTTCATCACCTCCACCTCGCTTTGTAAGAGTGATTCCAAGCACTTGTGAAGTTATGATAGCATCTTGTCCAAAAGTTTCATAGAAATCACCGACTCTGAATAATAAAATTGTGTCAGGATATTCTGATTTCAAGGTATTGTATTGCCTCATTAAAGGAGTGTCGGAATCTTTCTTGCCTGCCATATTTTGTATCTTTCTTATTGATTGTATGTTTGCAAAGGTACAAAATATTTTGCTTACTTTCACGCATATCAATCATAGCTGTGAGCAATTGGAGTTTGGTGAACAAATATCCGAATCGAAGAGGTGATTAGATGTATCAAAATAGGAGGGAAATAACTCTTGGTTTTAATTTTCTGAAATCAAGTTTCAATTTTCTGAAACCAAGTTTTAGTTACAACGAAACGGCGTTTTGCTAAAACAAAAACAGGCTCCTCAATAAATGAAAGCCTGTAATAATTAAATATAATCAAAGTATGAACAAGTCTTTATCCAAGATAAGATTGCAAAATTAGAGAACGTGAAGTGTGTTTCAAACGTCTGATTGCTTTTTCTTTAATTTGACGTACTCTTTCGCGAGTTAGGTCAAACTTTTCACCGATTTCGTCCAATGTCATAGGAGGGTAGCCTTCCAATCCGAAGAACATCTTGATTATATCCCCTTCTTTAGGAGACAAAGTGGAGATTGCACGATTTATTTCCATCTTTAAGCTCTCGTACATCAACTCTGACTCAGGCGTAGAACCGTCTTCGTTCTTCATAAAGTCGTACATAGTGTTCTCTTCGTCCGAAGCAAGAGGAGCATCCATTGAAAGGTGTTTGCCACCATTGCGAAGATTTTCGCTAACTTCTGAAACCGGCATATCTAATTCATCTGCCACTTCGCCAGCATTTGGAGCTCGTTCATATTTTTGCTCCAATTGTGCGTATGTTTTAGAAATTTTGTTCAATGAACTTATCTTATTGAGTGGTAAACGCACGATTCGCGATTGTTCTGCCAAAGCTTGCAAAATCGATTGTCTAATCCACCATACAGCATACGAAATAAATTTGAATCCTCTTGTCTCATCAAAACGCTGAGCTGCCTTTATAAGACCAAGGTTTCCTTCATTTATCAAGTCAGGAAGGCTCATACCTTGATTCTGATATTGTTTTGCTACAGAAACAACAAAACGTAGGTTTGCCTTTGTAAGTTTCTCTAAGGCGATTTGGTCACCGGCTTTGATTCTTTGAGCCAATTGTACTTCTCCTTCGGGAGAAATCATCTCCAATCTACCGATTTCTTGTAAGTATTTGTCCAAAGAGGTAATCTCTCTGTTGGTTAGCTGCTTTGTAATTTTAAGTTGTCTCATTCTCTTTAATATAATTTCAAAACAAAAACTACAAGTATTACGGCTGTTTTCAAAAAATGGTTACACTTTATTTAATAAAATAGCCGTTTTTTTTTGATTAAGATTTATTGTTTTTAATATTCACTTTACTAAGTCTTTGATTCAATTTATTCTTTTCAAGATTCAGAAAACTGAAATCAAGAAAGAATTTGTTGATTCTTCGTTTCGCTAAAACGCATTGAAGAGATAATCTATCAAAGCTAAGTATAGTCGATTTATTTTATGCTAATTTTGCGAGAAATCCTCACTCCGTTTACACTAACATTGATAAAGTAATATCCTTGTGGGTATTGGCTTACATCTATTTCAGTAGGCAAATTGTCCCAAACTCGTAATACTCTACCGGTAGCGTCGATTAGTTGAGCATCTTTTAATTCCGAAGCATCGGTTTCAAAACGTACAACTTTATCTGCAGGATTTGGATAAACCTTAAAGTTTATTACACCTCCATTAGTTGCATCTATTCCTTGGTCTCCAACTAATACGGTTTGGATTTCTGTCCACGGTGAAACATCATCAGAAGAGCAGATAGCCCTTACCTTAAATTCCCATCTGCTTCCTCGTTCTAGGTTACGAAGAGTAAATCTTGGATAATGGCTTACAGTAGCTGAGGAGAAGTTTACAGCAAGCGCTTCCTTATAATTAACTTCCCATTGAATGTAAGGGTTATCCTCTACATCGTCCCAAGTACATATGATAGTTTCATCGCCTTTTGTTTGATAGTGTTCGCAAATAAGATTTGTTGGAGTTTGGCAACTTTCGTTCAATGTTTCGGTTGTGAAATTTATCATCGAAGCATTGTATGCCGAATCGCTGTTACAGTGGGAGTAAAGCCAAATAGTATATTGTGTATTTGATGAAAGATTTTCTAAATTGTAAGGTGCAGTAATGCCATTTTGACGTATAGTGTCGTTGTTTGTTGTGTTTATGATTGCAATATCAAAAGATGTATTGTTACTATAAGCAGTCCAATCAAGTGTTGCTGAATTGTCTGTGATATGACTTACAGATAAGTTCTCAGGAGTAAGACATGTGTCCTTGATACAAAGGTTTGTGATGTTAAATTCAGAACTCCTATCCTCTGTTTGTTCCAAAAGGAATGAGAAAATAGCTCTTTGATAATCTGCAACCTCATTTAATAATATTGCATTTTCGCCCGGTACTATTGTTTGCAAAAGTGTAGGTGTGCTGTTTTGTTCTCTGACAAATAATTGAGGAACTGCTCCGCTTGTATAGTTCAAAGAGAACGATAAAACAGGATTTGCAGTCTCTGAAAGATTGAACATAGGGCTAGAAAGCTCATTTGAGTCTATTCTCCAACAGTCATATTCAAAACAAAAGCCATTTTCAAGAGTGTGTTTTATTGTGTCATTAACTTGATATGGGAATTGAGTTATCGGAGAACACAATGTATGAATATATATCGGTGTTGAGTATAAGCTGGTATCTCTATTTGTTGTTAAGGCTCTTACTTTTACTTGATACAATGTGTTTTCTAATAAATTGTCTAAGGTAATTGTGTTTTGTGCAACTTCGATTTGAGAAGCTGTTTGCAAGTTGGTATTTGTTAATTCCACTAACCAATTTTGTGCATTGACATCTGGCGACCATGTAACTGTTGCAGAATTTTCATCAAATGACGTTACAGCCAAGTCTGTTGGGGTGTTGATTATAACACTTGTTGCAAAGACAGCTGTATCTGACCAAAAACTTTGCTCATCTCCGCAATCCGCTTGAACTCTAAAAGTATAGCTTGTTGCACTTTGAAGATTACCTAAAATGTCATTTGGAATTACACCATCTAATCTTTGCCAAGAGTCTGAATTTGTTGGCTTATATTCTAAGTTATAAGAAGATTGATTGTCTCTAATATCCCAAGCCAATACTGCAGATGTTGAATTTATGTTTTCTGCTCTAAGATTTGTAGGTGTAGCACAGTAACGTGCTGTAATGTAAATGTCATCTATTGCAACAGCAGACGATGTTGTTGAATTATCTCCATTATTCCAAACAAATAAAATTCGAGTTGTTGTGCCAATGTGATGAGGTGGTAGTTCAATGTGAACATTTTCCCAAGTGTTATTGCCTCCTAAGTATGATTCTTCGCCAACTTGTTCTCCTGCAGAAGGCAATTGCTCTATGTTTATCGAACTTCCCGGACTTACAAGATAGACTTTAAGTGATGAATTTTGCAAAGGAGTTTGCGTTTTATACTTAAAGTCAATATAAAATCCCACTGCATAGTCAGGAATCTCGAAATCCAAATAGGCATAGCTTATTGCAGAGGTGGTATTGTCGCAAGAATTTGTAACGCCATTATCATTTGATATATACAAAGCTTTATTCCCAATGCTACTTGCATTAGTTGCTGTGCCAATTTCCCAAGCGTTCACCATAGAATTAACAAAGCCGACATTCTTATTATCATTCTCGTTCTCGAAGTCAAATTGTATTGGAAGGGATTGAACACTGTTTGGAATATAGTTTGCATATATGTATTTCCAATCGCTTACTGATGAACTACAATTTGAACGCACTGCAAACTGATAGCGTTCGTATGCGGTAAGATTTCCAAGCGTTGCTTCATAATTAAGAGTTTGCACACTATATCCATCATTTGTAGGATTGCTACCAACTTCCCCTCTGACAACTTCCCAAGATGTGGCATCCAAAGAGGCAGACCATTGAATAATCATTCCATTTGATGAGCTGCTTCCTAAACTCAAATTCTCAACCTTAGGACAATCGCTATCGAATCCTAATGTAACAAAGGATTGAACTTCGCAAGCCAGTGTTGTATCTCCATCTACGTCTATTGCTTGTACAAACCAAAGGTATCTTGTGCCACTTATAAGGTTTTGAAGGTAAACAACAGTGTCTTGAGTGTTTATAACAGTATATTCAGTTTGTTGAAAAACTTTATAACTGACTATCCAAGTATCGGCGTTTTGGTCATCGTTCCATCTGAGCGTTGCTTGAGAAACGTCCAAATCATCAACCGTCATACCGGTTGGAGGATTCATAATAAGGCTTTGGGCAAATAAATTTCCGAAAGCAAGAAACATTGAGACTAAAACGCCGATTCCGTATTTCATATCTTTGTTTTATTAAATTAAAATCAAGTATTATTATGTCAATTCTTTGAATAACCTAATTAAAGGTTTTCTTTGTGATATTGGAATATCTTTTCGTATAAATGAATTCTGTCTTTGCCTCTTACATTGTGCTCATGGTCGGGATAGATAAAGTAATCTACTTGTTTTCCTGCTTTGATACATTCTTTTATAAACTCAAGAGAGTGTTGCATAACAACAGTTGGGTCTTGTGCTCCGTGAATTACTAACAGCTTTCCTTCCAATTGATCTGCGTAATTTAACAAAGAAGATTTCTTGTAGCCTTCTGGGTTATCCTCAGGTGAAGACATATATCTTTCTCCGTACATAACCTCATACCATTTCCAGTCTATAACAGGACCACCCGCAGTTGCGTTGCAGTTTTGAAAACTCCAGGATTCTTTAATTTTAATGAAATAGTCATAAAACCACCATAAGACCATCCGTCAACACCTATTCGTTCTGCATCAACATAAGGAAGACTCTTTAAATAGTTTACGCCATCCATTTGGTCACTTACCTCAATGCTTCCGCAGTTTCTCCAAATTGCACTTTCGAATTCATAACCTCTGTTAGCAGAACCACGACTATCAACTGTCCAAACGATGTATCCTTGTTGTGCAAGGAACAAAAAGAAGTTGTTTGCACCGGATAGCCAACTTTCTGTGATAAGTTGTGCATGTGGACCGCCATAAACGTAAACGATAACAGGGTATTTCTTGTTTGGATCAAAGTTTAGAGGTTTTATCATACGAGCATACAAATCTGTACCGTCTTTTGCTTTGATTGTAAACACGTCTATTTGTGGCTTATCTAAGTTTTTCCAAGGGTTATCTGACTTATGAAGTTCCTTTATTTCGTTTCCTTTGTTGTCATACAAAACAACACGTCTTGCTTCTGAAGAACTAGTATATGAATCTAAGAACATAGTTCCCTCAGAATTGAAAACAACACTGTGAGTTCCCTTTTCAGGAGAACAACGACGGATTTTCTTAGTCTTAAAGTTCAATGCGTATAGGTTATGTTCCAAAGGAGAATCCTTAGTTGCGTAAAAGAACATCTCACTTGCCTTTTTGTTGAATCCTTCTATGGAATTGATCATCCAATTGCCTGATGTGAGTTGTTGAATCATGTTTCCATTTACGTCATACAAGTAAGCGTGATTATAACCGTCTCTTTCGCTCAAGTAAATGAACCTTTGACTATCGTTAGGTAAAAAGAAAATAGGAGATTCGGGCTCTACATATTTATCAGATTTCTCTTCAAACAAAAGTTTTGCAAGTTTGCCATTTGTAACATCAAAAGCTGACATTTTCATGTGGTTTTGCTTACGATTCAATTTTTGAATATAAAGCAATGAACCCTCAGGATTCCAAGTTAGGTTAGTAAGATAAGCTTCTCTTTCTTCAGTGCTGTTGTTTTCTCTTGTTGAAAGCTCAATAGTTTCGTTTGTTTTGGAATCGTAAACCAAAACAGTAACCTCATGAGATTTCATTCCAGCCATAGGGTATCTTGTTGGTGTTGTCTCAGCTTCACGAGCGGCAGTATTAACCAAAGGATATTCAATAACCATACTTTCATCCATTCTATAGAAAGCAAGTTTGCTGCCATCATCTGAAAGAAAGAATCCTTTTTCTATTCCAAATTCGTTTCTATGTACAGCAACGCCGTATGTGATTCCTTTACCTGCGTCGGTGGTTAATTGTTTTGGCTCTTTGCCTTTTGCAGAAAACCAAACATTACCCTCAATTGTGTAAGCAGCTGCTCCATTTATCAAATCCAATTCAAGATTCTCTGCACCGGATTTAATTTCACACACAGCCTTCATTTGTTTTGTCTTTATATCATAGTGGAATATTTTGGTGCGATCTGCATTTAGAAAAGCGAATTCGTTTTCTGACAAGAATTTAATGCCAGCAAAACTTCTCAAATCTTTGTTTAAGTCAGATGAATTTAAGATTTCTTTTTCCGATTTCTTATCTCCGACAATCAACTCTTTACCTGTTTTTGTATAAGCGTACTTTCCGTTATCTCCTGCAAAGCTTAAATTATATATTGCAGTAGGATAGTATTCTCTATCTTGAACTTTCTTTATGTCAATAAGACCTTTCTGTCCTAAAACTCCAATGCTTGCAAATACAAGCAAGAATGTCATGAATAACCCTAAGTTTCTTCTCATCTTATTCGTTGTTTTATTATTTTTAATACTTTTTCCAATTTCTAAATCTCAAAGAAAATACTCCAAAGAAAGCTTCTTTGAATATCTTCATGCTCATTTTACTTTGTCCCAAAACTCTATCTGTGAAAATGATAGGCACTTCCTCTATTCTGAAACCAAGTTTGTGAACTGTATATTTCATTTCTATTTGAAAGGCATAGCCGATGAATTTAATCTTATCAAGTTTGATTCTCTCCAAAACCTTTCTTGTATAACAAGCAAATCCCGCTGTTGCATCACCAATCTTCATTCCAGTTATCAGTCTTACGTAATAAGAAGCGTAATACGACATCATAACTCTGCCGATTGGCCAATTAACAACAGAAATCTTGCCATCTACATAACGAGAGCCAACAGCCATGTCAGCACCCTTTGTACAAGCATCATACAATCTTAAAAGATCTTTTGGAGGGTGAGAAAAATCGGCGTCCATTTCAAAGATGTATTCATAGCCTCTTGATAAAGCCCATTTGAATCCATGTATGTATGCAGTTCCTAAGCCAAGTTTGCCTTTTCTTTCTTCGATAAACAATCTTTCAGGGAACTCTTGCATCAGTGTCTTGACAATTTGAGCTGTTCCATCTGGGGAATTGTCTTCTACAATAAGAATATGGAAAGCCTTTTCCAAAGAAAATACATATCGAATTATGTTTTCGATATTTTCTTTCTCGTTATATGTCGGAATAATGACTATACTATCTGAAGTATTCATTGATTGATATTATTTGTCTTTCAATATGTTGTATTCAAACTTTATTTCACTTTACTGAAACTTGATTTCAATAAAATGAATTCAAGTTTTATTTTTCTGAAACCAAGTTTCAGTTTGTTGAAACTTGAATTCGCTAAATTTCAACTTGCAAATATAATCATTTTCTATTTATTCGCTACAATGAAAGCTTGTCTTATTGCTTACTTTCTTTGTTTGCGAATCTTGAAAGGCTGCCTTCGCTAGGGTTTTTCATAGGATTTTCCTCTACTTTCCCATCTGGAGAGACAAGAATAAAGAGAGGGAATGCTTTTACTTGGTAGTATTCCAATAAATCATAATTTGAATCGAAGAAAGCAAAATTCCACTTGTAACGATTTCCTATTTTGGTATTTTTAAGAAAGTTGTACATAGCGTCAAGGCTTCTATCGCAACATATTGTCAAGATTTCACAATTATCCTTTATGCTTTCGTACATGTGGTTTATTACTTCAAGCTCACGCTTTGACTCTTTCTCATTCAGTTTTACAAAGTTTAGAATTAAAGGTTTTTGAGTAGCTTGTCCTAAATTCTGCTTTTCTCCCATTATGTTTTTTACTTCAAAGTCTTTAGCTTTTAATCCCTTGTGAGAAATGCTGTTTAGGTATTCAATAGTACTAAGAGCTGTTTTTTTGTGTTGAGGAAATTTTGTTCTGTTTGCAATTTTGTCCAACATCTTTATCAAGTCTTGATGGTCGTAAAGTCCGTCAATAAATGCGTCTTTCATACCCTTGATAAGCACAAACTCACGAAAGACTTCGTTTTTCAAAACATCGTCTTTTCCTAATGCGTCCATAAGGTCGTCATAGTTGGTTGTGTTGAGCCAAAACTCCAATTCGTCTTGGGAAATATGCTTATTGCCTTGAGAGAAATAGTGTCCGAAAATATGATTAAAGCAATCGGTGTAACCAATATTATAATATCGTATTGGTTGGTCTTTGAATAGTTCTCTGCGAAGTTTCTTGCGGCTGTCTAAACGTAAGACATGCTTCATCTTTCCCAATTCATATTTTACGTATGTAGCAAAATAAGAATTAGGATTCTCGTTTTCTAAGAAACTTTCTGCAAGTTTGTAAAGCGCATCTATTGTTACGCTATCTCGTATCACCAATAACTCTCGGTCGTTTTTGCTAACAAATTTATCAATGGCTGCATCGAATTTATTTATCTTGATATTCAAATCATCTTTTTCAAGATTTGTAATCTCTATAGGTAGTATATATTTGTGCAAAAGAATATTTACAGAATCGGAAATGGCGTAATTGATAGAGTCAATCTTTAATTCGTAAATTTTACCCGGCTCAGAAAGAAAACTATATTCGAAAGCATCAATTTTTAAGGTAATTATACTGACTCCATCTGTTAAAAGACCAAAATGAAAACTTGTATCGCTTTCCGATAACACTATATCATCTTTTTGAACCTCCAATCCAGAGACGTAATCATCAGCAACAAACAAGCGAATGTGCTTTCCGCCAATGTTTTTTCCAACAGCATTTATGCGTACATTTTGAGCTGATATTGCAAAACTCAATAATAAAAATATAGCTAATAGTATTCTCTTCATTGTATCTTAGTGTTTAGACTTGCAAAACTAAGAAATATTTTCAAGACATAAAGGTTTAATGAAGAAAAATCAACTTTGGATTGTAACCGTTAGAGGTATGCTTGTCGTAAAAAGCAGTGTAGAAAAAATAAAAAGAGTGGATAGTAAAAAGAAAGTAAAGAAAATCGGTTTGTATTTTGGAAGTTTTAATCCGATTCACAATGGGCATCTGATATTAGCAAATCATATTGTACAGAATACAGGATTAGATGAGGTGTGGTTTGTTGTTAGCCGTCGCAATCCTTTGAAAAGCGGAAAAGGACTTTTAGACGATAGAAAGAGATTTGCTTTGGTTCAAATGGCTATTGAAGATAATTCTCTACTTAAAGCATGTGATATAGAATTTCACCTACCTACTCCATCATATACAATAAACACACTTGCGTATTTAAGTGAAAAATATCCGGAAAAGGAATTCCATATAATAATGGGGCAAG
>RHMF01000993.1_pt1 | contig 12790 bp, 12 predicted proteins | sample 5365151 | NCBI WGS metagenome assembly RHMF01 (sample SAMN10266501, study PRJNA497801) | feces metagenome | isolation source: feces | host: Bos taurus | place: China: Prairie of Fairy Mountain | collected 2017-08-14 | reverse complement strand
AGGTGGAACAACCATCCGATTTTGACTTGCCGCCCAACGGACATTACGAGTTTTATGCAAGACAGATAGAGCAACTTAAAAATAATCAAATAAAGATCCTCACTGATGACAACGTGTGCAATGAGGAATTTGTTCCGTTTGTCAGTAGTAAGAAGTCGGACAGACTAGAATCACTGGCAGAGAATTGGGAACAGGACGAACTGATGCCGGCGCTGATCAATGATCTGATATCCAATTGCACTCAGGCATCATGGGGTTCCTTGCCTGGCAAGCTGGTGGAGCAGATTCAGGCCTCAACAGCGGCACGCATAGACTATCGTAAAGTTCTAGCCGGTTTTCGGACTTCAATTATTACGCAGAATCGAAGACTTACGCGTATGCGACCAAACCGGCGTTCCGGATTTGATGCTATGGGAAATCGTTATAACTTTACCACCCGTTTAGTGATAGGTGTGGATTGTAGTGGGAGCATCACTCATGAAGACCTTCAGAATTTCTACAGTACCATAAACCGCTTTTTTCAGTACGGCATAACGCAAATAGATGTGTTACAATTTGATACTGAGTTAAGCCAAGTGGAGATATTTAGCAAGGCATCCTCAACCATAAAAGTAACTGGGCGTGGCGGTACCAGCTTCCAACCTTTTATGGATTTTCTGTCAAAACACCCCGAGTATGACGGAGCCATAATCTATACAGATGGTTATGCTCCTCCGCCAACCATCCCTTCCACATTACGCACACAACTCTGTTGGGTTCTGCGTTCCGAAAAGGAATTGAAAATTCATGAGGAATGGATGCGAAAGAGCGGGAGAGTGTGTGTGATAGAAAATATATAAAGATGCCAAATCATTCGCAGTTGATAGTTAATTGATTTACGTTTTTTGAGGGGCGTCTTTCGTATCAGATTTATCTATGAGACGTTTGACGATAACGATAAGCGAAAAACATCCGCCCCCAAACACTTGGAGCGGATGTTTTTTTTTAGTATATTTGCACTTGAAAGTGCTAATTTAAAACAAAAATAATATAAAACAAATGAAAAAACACATTATCGACCTGCGCATCACCTTTGTGGACAGGCTTCACCCAAGGTATGTCCTCATAAAGGGTACGCCTGCGGACGGCAGCCGGCTGCCCGAAATGTTGCCGGGACAGTTTGCGCAACTGAAGGTGGAAGGCTCGCCCGAGACCTATCTGAGACGCCCCATCAGCATACACGACGTGACAAGTGACACAGTGACATCAACAAACAAGGGGGAGGAGGTTAGCTTCCTCATAGCCCTTGCTGGCAAGGGCACCCGTCAGCTCGCCACCTTGAAGGTGGGCGATACGCTCAACTGCATCATTCCCTTGGGCCGGGGTTTCAGCATGCCCACCACGGACGCGCCGCGCATCCTCCTTTGTGGCGGAGGCGTGGGCATAGCTCCACTTCTCTTAATGGGCAGACGCATGAAGGAAGCCGGCTTCGAACCCACCTTCCTGCTTGGCGGACGCTCGGCAGGGGACATTCTTCGCCTCAGCGAATATGAAGCGCTCGGAAAGGTATATGTCACCACCGAGGACGGCTCCATGGGCGAGCAAGGTTTCGTCACCCAACACTCGCTGTGGGACAACGCGGCGTTTGACCGCATAGCCGTGTGCGGCCCCATGCCCATGATGAAGGCTGTGGCCCGCTTGGCCAAGGAGAAGGCGATTGACTGTGAGGTGAGTCTTGAGAACCTGATGGCATGCGGCATAGGCGCCTGTCTCTGCTGTGTGGAGGACACCAAGGAGAAGGGACACGTATGCGTGTGCAAGGAAGGACCTGTGTTTAACATAAACGAACTGAAATGGCAGATTTAAGAACAGACATAGCGGGGCTGCAAATGCAGAACCCCGTAATGACCGCAAGCGGCACTTTTGGCTATGGCATTGAGTATGCCGACCTTGTGGACATAGAGAAGATTGGCGGCATCATCGTCAAGGGCACCACCCTGCAACCCCGCCAAGGCAACGCTTATCCGCGTATGGCGGAGACCGCGCATGGCATGCTCAACTGTGTGGGCTTGCAGAACAAGGGTGTGGACTATTTCTGCGAAACCATCTATCCCAAGATAAAGGACATCCGCACCAATATGATTGTGAACGTAAGCGGCAACACACCGGAGGACTATGCCGAGTGCGCCGCGCGCATAAACGCCCTTGACAACATTCCCGCCATTGAACTGAACATCAGCTGCCCCAATGTGAAGCACGGCGGCATGGCGTTCGGCACCACCACTGAGGGTGCGGCAAGCGTGGTAAAGGCTGTACGCGAGGCATACAGCAAGACGCTCATCGTAAAGCTCAGCCCCAACGTAACGAGCGTGAGCGACATTGCCCGTGCGGTTGTGGACGCTGGTGCGGATGCGGTGAGCCTGATAAACACTCTGATGGGCATGGCCATAGACGCCGAGAAGAAGAAGCGCGTGCTCTCCATCGGCACCGGCGGTCTGTCCGGTCCATGCGTAAAACCCGTTGCCCTGCGCATGGTATATGAGGTGGCTCGCGCCGTCTCTGTGCCGGTCATCGGCTTGGGTGGCATCTCTTGTGCCACAGACGCCATCGAGTTCCTGCTTGCGGGCGCAAGCGCCATTGAAATCGGCACGCACAACTTTGTGGACCCCACCATCAGCGTGAAGGTGGCAGAGGGCATCAACGAGTATCTTGACCGCCACGGCTACAAGAGCGTGCAGGAAATCGTAGGCATAGTGGAATAAAAAAATCGTTCAAAAAAAGACCTTATAATAATAAAAAGAAAGCACAATAATATGAAAAGAAGAGACTTTATAAAGAACACCGCGCTGCTGACGGCTGCCACAGGCCTGCCGCTCTCGGCCACGGCTGCTAATATGCCCAATGTGGCGACACAGCATGCTGCGTCCGCAGACTCACAACCCACAACTCGCAACTCAAAACTCATCGACACCCCACCCGCGCTGATGAACTATGCCGAGGACAGCATGGACATCACCTTTGGCGTGTCGGCTTTGGCAAACGGCTTTGTCACCTATGGCGAGAAGCCCGACCTGAGCGACGGCATCACGGTGAAGTGTGGCGGCTACCGCGTAACACGCATCGACGACAAGGTGATGCAGGTGCGCCTCACAGGACTCAAACCCGCCACCACATACTACTTCCGCATCAAGGCGGACCGCATTGAATACAAGGGCGGCTACAAGATGAAAATCCTTGGCACGGAAGCGGACGAGAAGACATACAGCTTCACCACGGCGGGCAAGAAGGCAAGAAGCCACTTTGCGGTGATGAACGACACGCACGCAAGTTGGAAGAGCTTTGAACCCACCATCAAGAAGCTCTCAGACATCAACCCCGCCTGTGTGGTGTGGAACGGCGACGCGCTGAACAACGACGAGGAGATGGACAAACTGAAGCAGGTGTTCCTGAACCCGCCCATCGCCACCAACGCCGACTATGCAAGCCGCATACCGCTCTTGCTTGCACAGGGCAACCACGAGCTGCGCGGATGGGAGACCCGCACGCTTGAGAACATCTTCCCCTTCCGCAATCCCGCGGAACGCAACGCCCGCGATTGGGACCTCGGCCGCAACTTTGCGGTGCGCCTTGGCGACATCGCCCTCATCGGTCTTGACACAGGCGAGGACAAGCTCGACACCAACCCCCTCTTTGCCAACCTCTTTACAAGCGGTCCCTACCGCGAGGCGCAGAAGCTTTGGCTCGCCGACGCGCTGAAGAGACCCGAGATAAAGTCGGCTCCCTATCTTGTGGCGTGCTGCCACATCCCCATCTTTGACAGCAATCCGAAGGAGAATCCCGGCGACCTGTATCCCGCGGACAAGCATCCCGACTACAGTCCCGACTTCGCCTCATGGCAGCGCACCTGCGCACAGCTGTGGGGTCCCCTGCTGAACAAGGCAAAGTGTAACTTGGTGATTGCGGCACACACCCACCTCTACCGCTATGACGAGCCTGCGAAGGACCGCTGTTGGGCACAGATTGTGGGCGGAGGCCCCGACATCAGCGGACGCTCCCCCCGCGTGTTCCCCACGGTGATGGAAGGCAAGGTGGAGGATGGCCGTCTTGTGGTACGCGTGCATAACATCTACTCGGGCAAGGTGGAGGCGGAACACGTCTTCAAACCCCGTTAAAACGAATAAGGAGAAAAGGACATGAAACGGATGCTCTTGGCGGCCATGCTTTCGCTGACAGCGGGCATGACCACGGCGGTGGCGCAGGAAGAGGTGCGCTGTAGCGTGCAGAAGATTTGGGACAACGGCACGTACAACGCCTTCACCTCGCTTTGCAAGTTCAAGGGACGCTATTACGTGGCCTTCCGCGAGGGCCGCGGACACGTCTTCGACGAACAGGGCAGGGCAGAGGGCAAGATACGCATCCTCCGCTCGCGCAACGGAAAGAAGTGGGAAACGGTGCATTTGGTGGGCGAACCCGGCAAGGACTATCGCGACCCCAAACTCTCCGTCATGCCCGACGGCAGGCTGAGCCTCTCCATAGGCGTGTCGGTGTATGTGGACAAGAAGTTCGTGACCCAAAGCCCCTACGTCTCTTTCAGCGCCGACGGCCTCAGCTACACCGCGCCGCAACCCTGCACGGTGGAAGGCAGCGAAGGGCACACGTATGATTGGGTGTGGCGCACCACATGGCAGGGCGACACCGGATATGCCGTGGACTATTTCACACGCAAGGACGGCAGCCGCGGCCTTGCCTTGGTGCAGACCAAAGACGCCCTGCACTACAGCATGCTGACCGAACTACAGGTGCCCGACTTTCCCAACGAAGCCACCATCCGCTTCCTCTCGGACGGCAGGATGGCCATGATGGTTCGACGCGACGCAGGCGACTGCATGGGCTATTGGGCGGTAAGCCCCGCACCCTATACGCAGTGGGATTGGAAACGCATGCCCATGCGTGTGGGCGGACCCGACTTCCTCATGCTCTCTGACGATAAGGTGGTGGCCACATCGCGCTGCCACCACATTCCCGGCGCAGCCACCACATCGGTCTATACAGGCGACGCTGCCACAGGACGCTTCCGTCAGCGCTTGGTGCTTCCCTCGGGAGGCGACACAAGCTACTGCGGCATGTTGGTGGAGAAGGACGAGCTGTGGGTGAGCTACTACTCGGGCCACGAGACCCATTGGCCCTGCATCTATCTTGCCCGCATCCCGCTCGAGAGTTTGGAATAAGAAGATTGAATCGGATAACACATAAAAAAGACAAATGAAGAAACTCGTTTTTGCGGCACTCCTCGCCGCACTCTCATGCCTCACGGCTCACAGCTCACAACTCACAGCTCACAGCTCGCATCCCAATTGGCAGCAGATGGCGGACGGCATGACAAACGCCCTCATCAAACGCTTTTGGGGAGCGGAGTTCCCGGGATACAAGAAGCGCTACTATTTCAACTATGGCAGCGACATGAGCAACATGACCACCGAGCATTATTGGCCGCAGGCCCATGCCATGGACGTGATTGTGGATGCCTACATGCGCACCGGGGACAAGAAGTATCTTGCCATGTACCCCCTGTGGTGGAAGGGCGCGCCCAAGTTCAACTTTGCGGGACGAAAGGAGGACGCGTGGTGGAACCCGTTTGTGGACGACATGGAATGGATGGTGCTCACGCAGATAAGAATGTACGAAAGCACCTCCGACAAGAAGTATATGAAGAAGGCCATGCAGATGTATGACGATTGGATTTGGACACAGTGGGGACCCGAGGACGAAGCGCCTTGGTACGGAGGCATCACGTGGAAGACCGATGTGGAGAAGTCTAAGAACGCCTGCTCCAACGGCCCTGCCGCCATCATTGCCGCACGCCTGTACAACTTCTATGACGAGGCGGGCATGAAGGGCAAGAAACCCCGCGGGCAATATCTTGTGGAAGCCAAGAAAATCTACCATTGGCTCAAGGCCACCCTCTTCCAACCCTCGGGAGCCGTGGCAGACAATATGGCAAGGAACGGCGAGATAAACCGCAAATGGATTTTCACCTACAATCAGGGAACCTTCCTTGGTGCCGCACACGAACTGTACAAGATTACGGGCGACAAGCAGTATCTTGCCGATGCCGTAAAGGCTGCGGACTATGTAATCGAGCACATGTCGCGTAACCGCGGTGTGTTGGGCAACGCCACCGAGGGCGACGGCGGACTGTTCCACGGCATTTTCTTCCGTTACTTCGTGAAACTCATCAACGACGAGACCTTGGACACGGCCACCCGACGCAAGTTCCACGCCTACCTCACTCACCTTGCCACGGTGATGGCCGAGCACGGCGTAAACAAGAACACCATGCTCTATGGTGGCAGATGGTGGAAAGCCCCTGCTGACAACGCACCTGTGGGCCTCACGCCCCACGTAACGGGTTGCATGCTCATGGAGGCCATGTGTGTGCTGAAGCCTTTGTAAGGCATAAAGCTGTCGGACAATTCAAAAAGATGAGGGTGTGTCATTGTATACACACCCTCATCTTTTATGCTTCTTCAACCCATTTCTAATTTTTGTCAGATGGCAGAAACCAGAAACATGCGTGTTCTGGATTTTTGAGGGATGGGGAAGTTTGAATCACGCATGTTTCGCGCTTATGTAGCTGTTTCTAGAGTGAATCACGCATGTTTCGCGCTTATGTAGCTGTTTTTAGAGCGAATCACGCATGTTTCGCGCTTATGTAGCTGTTTTTAGAACGAATCACACATGTTTCGGGCAATGGAAATCGGATTTTGAGGTGTTTTTAGAAATATGTGAAGAAAAATGCCGTTCTTTACAATTATTAACGCATGAAGACGTACAACGGTGCATTATTTATGTTATATTTGCAACCGTGTTCGCCCAGTGTGTGGGTGGCGTAAGAATATTACAAACCAATAAAATCAAATCTATTATGAAAAAAATTGATCAATTTTCAGTAGAACGGCTTGACAAGGGTTCCCACTTCATGTTCATGACAGACGTGTATGAGAGAACATCATCCGACGAGTACATCAAACAGAAGTCCAGCCTGGTGCCGCTGTATACCGCTTTGGGGCAGGCGCTGCAGAAGGAGGACGAGTGTCTCAAGCTATCGCAGAAGCTCTTCACCACGGATCAGATTAAGGAACTGGACAAATTGCGCGACAAGCTGTACTGGGGATACAAGGCCATTGTGGAGGCTTATCTGGACTACCCGCTCCCGTCCGAGGCAGAGGCTGCCAAGTATCTTAACCAGCACATCAAGGACTATGCCATTGACCCGCGTGAGAACCGCCAAAGGGAGTCGGGATTGCTGCTCAACTTCACTGCCGACTTGCAGGGAAAGTTTGCCGCCTATGTGCAGACGCTGCACCTGACGGACTACGTGGCGCAGCTCAAGCTGGCCAATGACCAGCTCATCGAGGCCACTTCTGTCCGAACTGAGGAACGCTCACAGATGGTAACCGGCGCATTGGCCGAGGCCCAACTGCAGACGGATGCGGCATACCGCAGCATGGTGGAGATGGTCAATGCCCTGGCTTTGGTGGAGGGCGACGCTCCTTATGCGGCTTATATCAATTACATGAATGCCTTGATCAAGGAGTACAAGCAGGACATCCTGAACCAGAGCACCTCGGGCGCTTCGTCCGGAGGCGGAACCACCACCGTTCCCGAAGACGGCACGGAGCCTGAGCCCAATCCTACACCCACTCCTGATCCCGAACCCGATCCCACGCCTGACCCCGAGCCGGACAGCGGCGAGGAGGAGGATGATGACGAAGGCGGACTGGCAGGATAAGCGTTTTGCCGCATTCCTAAAAAGACAGGCTGGCATCCCGGTTGCGGGCTGCCAGCCTGAATTGTATATTCTTTCCGGGCGTGTGCGGATTTACTCGTAGTAGAAAATCTCCACCATGCCGGCTTCGAGGTAATGTCCGGCATTGTAGAGCGAGGCCTGTACGGAGGTTCCGTCCTGTCTGAGGCGCTGTACCTGCTCGTCGGTTCGGATGTCCACGCAGATGCCACGGTTGGGATTGGTGTTCTGCACAATGATGTAGTGGCGCTTGCCGTTGGTGAGATGGGAAACCAAGGCGGGCTGTCCGTGGCTGTCAATCTGCAGGAAGTGCGGCGGCATTTCGCTCTGTGGACGGGTGCCCTGCGGAATCTGCGCTCCCAAGTGGTGCACGCTCTCCACCTTGCATCCCATGAACACGTCGGCGCGGCGCTGAAGTTCCTGATTCAGGCTGCGCACTTCCTCATAGACGCGGCTGCGCAGTCCTTCCTGCGTGACGGGAGCCTGATGGAAATCCCATGTCTCCGTGCCCGGATTCCAATAGGTGAAGTATTGCAGCGCCTGCGCGCCATAGCACAGGTTGCTGTACATCTGCAGGCGGAGCTGCCCCATGGTGGGGATGGGATAGTCCATGTGGGCGGTGCTGAGCGCAAAGGCCCAAAAGGGTTTTCCCGTGCGTGCGGACTCCGCTGAAATCATTTCCAAGTTGTCATAGTATTCGGCGCGCACAATGACGCTGTCGCCCTGTCGGAGCAGGGGGTAGTGGTCGAAGGAAATCTGCGGCAGGTCCACAAGCTCTTCGAAGAGGCGCAGATGCTCGCCATATCCTTCGTGACCGAAGACCTGAATGGGGAAGAGGTTGAGATAGCAGGGGTGTTCGGGGTCGGTCTCCTTGATGCGGCGTGCCCATTTGCCAAGGTCTTCAAGGTCCTTGTTGTGCGGTTCGTCGCGCAGGAAATAGCCGCCCAATCCGGGGTGCTTCCTCACCTCGCGCACCGTGGCTTCGGGTTCGGTCTGCAGTTCGGGGCACATGAAGATGGACTTCAGCCCCGCGCGGTGGCAGAGGTCGAGGGCTTTCAGCGCGTCCGCCTTGGAATAGATGTGGGCAAAGGAGTGGGTGAATCCGCAATCCTTCAGCTCGCGGTAGCGCTCTATGGTGCTGAACTTTCCGGGCGGAATGCTGTACCATGCAAGGATGGGTATCTCGGCCTTCTGTCTTTTCTGTTTGCCACGGGCCTGCATTTGGGCGGGAAGCAGCAATGCGGCGCAGAGCAGCATTGCCAATAGGGAATGATGGGTCTTTCTCATGGTTGTTTGTGTCTTGTTATTGAATTGTTACGCCGGCAAAATTAGCCAAAAATGCGCTATTCTGCAAATTGCCGGCTCCATTTCGGCCCTGCCACGGCTATAAATGGGGGCTTTTTTTCTTAAATCAATGAAATTGTCTTATCTTTGCATACATATTATATAATAATTAGGAACATACATTACATACACCGTATGCGAATAGACATCATAACCGTTTTGCCCGAATTGTTGCAGAACTTCACCCAAGAGTCCATCGTAGGCCGTGCCCAACGCAAGGGTTTGGTGGAGATTCATGTACACAATCTGCGCGACTATTCCACCGACAAGTGGCGCCGTGTGGACGACTATCCCTTTGGCGGTTTCGCCGGCATGGTGATGCAGTGCGAACCCATTGACCGCTGCATCAGCAAGCTCATGTCCGAGCGCGAATATGACGAGATTATCTTCACCACGCCCGACGGCGAGCAGTTTGACCAACCCATGGCCAATACGCTGAGCTTGGCGAAGAACCTGATTATCCTGTGCGGACACTACAAGGGCATAGACTACCGCATCCGCGAGCACCTCATCACCAAGGAAGTGAGCATTGGCGACTATGTGCTTACGGGCGGCGAGTTGGCTGCCGCCGTAATGACAGACGCCATTGTGCGCATTGTGCCCGGCGTGATTGGCGACGAGCAGAGCGCCCTTTCCGACTCCTTTCAGGACAATCTCCTTGCGGCTCCCGTCTATACCCGTCCCGCCGAATACAAGGGATGGAAGGTGCCCGACATCTTGCTCTCGGGCCACGAGGCCAAGATTAAGGAGTGGGAGCTGAACCAAAGTTACGAACGCACCAAAAGGCTTCGGCCCGATTTGTTAGAAAAGAAGTGATTATGAAGAAACATCCAATGAACCTGTACATCATTGCCGGATGCAACGGAGCGGGCAAGACCACAGCAAGCTTCACCATGCTGCCGGAAATGTTGGATTGCCGAGAGTTTGTAAACGCGGACGAGATTGCGGCAGGACTGTCCCCCTTCAATCCCGAGGGTGTGGCCATACAGGCCGGCCGACTGATGATTGACCGCATCATCCATCTGCTGAAGGAAGGCGAGTCCTTTGCCTTCGAAACCACATTGGCCACCCGAAGCTATGTGAAGCTGATTCAGCAGGCACAGCGCAGAGGCTATTTCGTCACCTTGCTCTTCTTCAGCCTGAGCACCCCCGAACAGGCCGTCATGCGTGTGGCCAAGCGCGTCAGCTTGGGCGGACACCACATCCCCACCGATGTGGTCTACCGCCGCTACGAGGCCGGACTGCAGAACCTGTTCCAACTGTACATGCCCATTTGCGACTATTGGGCGCTCTATGACAACAGCGACTGCCCCGCACACCGCATTGCCTGCGGTTGGAAGGACCGCCCCACAATGGTGCAGGACGAGGAACGCTTCAGCCGTCTGAAGGACGAGTATGGAGCAGATGCAGGAGAGGAGGTGAAGCCATGATGGGACGTGATTTGCTTGACCTGCAACGCAGGATTGACGAGGGAATATTGCTTGCCCAACGCCGACTGGCGTGCAGAGCCAAAAGGGACAACCTGGCGCTGGTGATGTTCCGCGAGGGCGAGATTGTGGAAATGGTGCCCGAACCCGTTGACGAAGAGGACCACGGCCGCTGTGGCGATCCCCTTTCGAGAACCCGATATAAGGCGATGAGCGGTGAGCGGTGAGCCATGAGCGGTGAGTAATGAGATATGAGTAATGAGTGATGAGTGATGAGAGGTGAGGGATGAGGCTCACAACTCAAAGCTCACAACTCACAACTTCAAAAAAATATGGATACATTGAAACCCGGATTGACATATACGTCGTCTTTGGACGTAACAGAGGATAAGTTGGCACTCCACGTGGGCAGCGGCGACCTGCCCGTCTTTGCCACTCCCGCCATGATGGCGCTGATGGAGAATGCCGCCATGATGGCGGTTTCCGCCCATCTGCCCGAGGGCTGCACCACGGTGGGTTCGGAAATCAGCAGCACCCATCTGCGCCCCACCGTGCTTGGCGGCAAGGTTTCCGCCACCGCGGAACTGGTGGCGGTGGACGGCAGAAAGTTGGATTTCACCGTTCAGGCACAGGATGCCGACGGAAATCTTCTGGGCAAGGGCACACACACGCGCTATGTGGTGGACCGACAGCGCTTCATGGAAAAGCTGAAGAAGTGATTTTGCTTTTCCGCCGCCAAACGGATTGGAAATGATGTCGTTTCGGACAATTTCAGCCCGAAAGACATAAATAGTTTCCAATCCGTTTGGTCGTTTTGGACGGAATCTTTATTTTTGCAACTAAATACATCAAAAACCAATAAAAAAGCGAGACAATAAACAGAATCTTCAAACCCTTAAACACATGACGCTATGAAACAAAAATTACTTTTAACCATTCTCGCCCTTCTGGGCTTTGGACTGGCTGAGGTGCAGGCTCAGTCTTATTTGAACAATCGTTCACGGTGGACGGAAATCCGTCTGGACACCCTCTTGTATGATTCCTGGTACAGCGCCGTTGAAACCGAAGCAGGAACCACTTATGTCCCCAACTTTGAAATTGTGGAATATAAAATCAATTCCGAAATGCAGGCGTTCGAATATGAATGGGGTTCCTATGATTTGCAAGATGTGATTGCCACCACACCGGACGGACATAGCCGTCTTGTTTGCTACCGTTGCTATTCTCTGGATAAAGAAGGTGTGTGTCTGGGAACTTATGACCAGTTTACGCACATTGCCATAAGAGACCAGGCCGAGCCGTTTGCCGTGATGGAACCTGCCGAAACCTATTGTTGGGCAGACTGGAAAGTGGGTGAAGACCTGTATTTCATTGATTTGTTTACCAGTCAGACCACCGGATTCCCCAGAACCACTCCCTATGGAAAAATAGTGGAAGTGGGCAAAGACTTTTTCGGCGGTGCAAAACCTCTGGAATATGCGCTTCTGGACAATGGACGGCGCATCATCAAGGGCATTGGCGTAACCACATGGAATGGCAAGGAATGTATCGTGGGTCCGGCATACGTGAATGAATGTGCGGATTGGTATGTGAACGACAACATTCTGCAGGACGAGGCAAAGATGGATGAAATCAAAAACACCCACCACCGCTCCATGCTTGTACGCTTTGAGCATGACGGCGAAGTGCTCTACAACATGTGGCCCAACGCCAAGGGCGAGATCACACAGGGCGTGCCGCAGATTGCCGGCGCACAGAAGGCCAAGGGCATCTATGACCTGCAGGGCCGCAAGCTCACCAGACAGCCCGACAAGGGAATGTACATTGAGGACGGAAAAGTGATGACAAGATAAAGAATAGACAACACGTGGCCGGCGGATGACTTCATCCGCCGGTTGTGTTTTTATAGCAGAGCCGACGAGCTGATGGGCTTCTTATCCTCTTTTGTCCTTTTACCGCAAAAAGCTCACGGCTCACAACTGAAAACAATTGTACAACCCGCCGCCAAGTCAGTCGAAAGGAGCAGGGGAATCAAGCGCGGCAAACATGAGAAAAGAATCGGCCTGAGTTTTGTTTTCATGCTGTGTGGAAGAGGCTAAGCCTTTTGTTGGACGGAACGGATAGCCGTTTGGGGTTTCCAAGCGTTTCCGCAGGCAGAACGGGTAGCCGTTCAGAAGTTCAAGTCAAATATCCACCTTAAAAATTACATTTATGATGATTCAAATTCAATCAA
>RHMF01000992.1_pt1 | contig 12796 bp, 12 predicted proteins | sample 5365151 | NCBI WGS metagenome assembly RHMF01 (sample SAMN10266501, study PRJNA497801) | feces metagenome | isolation source: feces | host: Bos taurus | place: China: Prairie of Fairy Mountain | collected 2017-08-14 | reverse complement strand
AAGAAGTTTTGGATTCTCGCATCCATAGGACTGAGATTGTTATCGTAGAGTGCTTCTCGTTCTTTGTAGTTTGACAATAGACCTTTCAAGCATTCCATAAAGTTCTTTTGTTCTTCACTCATTCCGTCTGTCTCCATCTCAACTCCCAATGCAGCCAAACGCAAACCAATATATTGATGTATATATTCAGCGTTTTGATTCAATTTATCTTGTGGAATAACTCCCAATCTTTCGTTTAGTGTTTCCATTTTATTACTTTTTATTACCGATTGGCAAAGATACAAAAATTTCGTGAATTAAAAAAGTAGCAAAAACAGCTGTTTTTTTCATAAAAACAAATCCAACAATAAGTTCTCTAAAATCAAAGATGGCGAACGTAAATTCAAAAACAAATTTCACCACATACTACCTCAACACCTCAATAGCAAATTAGGTTTCAGCATAACAAATAAACACTTGATTACTATCTAAAAACACAAAAACTAAAACTTCGTTTTAATATTCTAAAACTTTGTTTTAGTTTAGCGAAACGAAGAATCAATTTTCTAAAACGAAGTTTCATTTTGACAGATAAAAAAATAAGCGAGAATCTTTTTCCCGCTTATTTTTACCTATATAAAATTTGTTTTAATCAATCAATTAGTCGATTTTCTCAAATCCTGTGTATTTTTGCAAAGCCTTTGGAATATTTACACCATTTGGTGTTTGGTGATTTTCCAACAAAGCTGCAACGATTCGAGGCAAAGCCAACGCACTACCATTCAAGGTATGAGCCAAACAAGTCTTACCATCAGCATTTTTATATCTTAGTTTCAATCTGTTTGCTTGATAGGTTTCGAAGTTTGAAACACTACTTACTTCCAACCAACGTTGTTGTGCAGCTGACCAAACTTCAAAATCGTATGTTATTGCAGAGGTAAAGCTCATGTCTCCGCCACATAATTTCAATATTCTGTAAGGTAGTTCCAATTTTTCCAACAATCCTGCAACGTGATTCTTCATTACCTCAAGTTGCTTGTAAGAATGCTCAGGCGTATCTATGCAAACGATTTCCACTTTATCGAATTGGTGCAAACGATTCAAGCCTCTAACATCTTTACCATAAGATCCAGCTTCACGACGGAAGCATTGAGAGTACGCACAGTATTGAAGAGGCAAGTCTTTCTCCTTTTGGATAGTATCTCTGAAAATATTAGTTACCGGAACCTCTGCAGTAGGAATCATATAATAGCCATCGAGTGGAATAGAATACATTTGTCCTTCTTTGTCTGGAAGTTGTCCTGTAGCCATTGCTGAATTTTCGTTTACCATCAAAGGAGGTTGAACTTCAGTAAAGCCATTTGCAGTTGCTTCATCTAAGAAGAAGTTTATCAAAGCACGTTGCAATTTAGCACCTTTTCTTTTGTAAACAGGGAACCCTGCCCCTGTTATTTTATTTCCAAGTTCGAAATCAACAATATCATATTCTGCACAAATATCCCAGTGAGGCTTCGCTCCTTCTTCAAGTTGCGGTATTTCTCCTTTTTGAATCTCAACAACATTTTCTTCAGAAGATTTTCCCAATGGTACATTTTCATTTGGCAAATTAGGCACTGTCAATAACAAATCACGAACATGAGCCTCACATTCTGCAAGACTTTCAGACAATTCTTTCTCTTGTTGTTTGCAAACCGCTGTTTGTTGCTTCAACTGCTCAGCTTTTTCAGCCTCACCTTGCTTATACATTATGCCGATTTGCTTAGCCAAAGCATTAGATTCTGATTTTATTTTATCCAGTTCTGTTTGTGTGTTTCTTCTTTTGTTGTCTGATGCAATTATTTCATCAATTACTTGTTCTGCATCTTTGAAATGCTTCACGCCTAATCGCTCTATAACATAATCTCTGTTCTCTCTGATAAAATTAAGTTGTAACATATCTCGTTGTGTTTTTATTCTGTTTTTTTATTTCTTTTGAATATTTATTTTCTGTCAAAAAAGACACTTTTACCACTTGCAGACAATACTATTGCAAGCACAATCGGGCAATCCGGCATCAAGCCTGATTCCTTTGCAGCCAAACCTACAGAGAACATAACTCTGTTATCGGTTTTCAAATCTGCTGCTGTACTGCACGCACTGCCGACTGCTATTCCCAAATCATTGGAATTGAAAAAGCAAGGCACGTCTTGTGGTTTTGTTCCGCAATTTGGATAACCGCAATAGCCACAATTCAATCCCAAAGGTTGAATCTTGCTTCCAATTAAGACGATTGCTTGCGATTGAAGTATATTTTGCGAATCTCTTAACAAAAACTCTTGCCCTGTGGTTTGATACAACTCTTCCAACTTGGCGGATAACCTCTCTATATCTTCACCTTCAGCAACTTTTATCAGCAAATTGTCCGTCCCTCTTGCCTTTGGTGCTGTCAAAGCTGCCAAACACATTTGTTTTGCGTTGTTTAGCACAACTTCCTTTTTGAATTCTGTCAATTCTTTCATCGTTCTATTTCAATAGATGCTTAATCAATTTTTCTGTTGCTTTGCCTCGATGAGATATTTTGTTTTTTTCTTCCATGCTTATTTCGGCAAAACTTTCTCCATAGCCTTTTGGCATAAATATAGGGTCGTATCCGAATCCTCCTCTGCCATAACGCTCTGTCAAAATGCAACCTTCACATTTTCCTTCAAAGTAAACCGGCTCTCCATCTTGAATCAAGCATATCACAGTTGCAAAATACGCATTTCGATTGGTCTTTCCTTCCATGTTTTCCAACAACAAATCTATGTTATCGTCAAACGAGCAATGTTCTCCTGCATAACGAGCTGAGTAAACGCCGGGAGCCCCGTCCAAAGCCTCAACCATAAGCCCTGTATCGTCGGCAAAGCAATTCTTATTGTACTTATCCCAAATGTATTTTGCCTTTTGGTAAGCGTTTTCCTTTAATGTAGTTCCATCTTCCGGTATTTCCTCTCTACAACCCAAGTCTTTAAGACTTATAAGTTTGATTTTACCTCCAAGCACTCTTTGAATCTCTTCAACCTTATGCTTATTATTTGTGGCTATTACCAATTCTTCCATTTTATTCTCTGATTTTTCAGTTTGCAAAGTTAAATTGATTTGTTCAGATTTACAACTTACAAACCATTCTTTTGCACATAGGAGATGAGAATTTCAATAAAACAAGCGGATTTTTCACCTCATCAAATGCAAAATTCACTTTCTGTGTAACACTTGCCCTATTGATTGACTCTTTGCCTCCTATAGCATCTGTAATTATCGTTTTACCCGACGCTTTATCGGATTCATATTCTTCTTTTGTGTATTTGTAAGCATGTTTCAAAGCAACATTCCCTATGTTTCCGTATTTGTAAAGACAAATATTTTCAACTACATTTTTGTCTTTAAGAACGAACACCGCTGTTTTGTTATCTTGAACTAATTGAGCTAACTTTTCATTTGGCGTCATTTCGATTCGTCCAAGCGGATATAAAGCAAAGCAGATATTCCATAGCAAAAGAGCCAATGCAGACAAGAATACAGGTCGCCATGATTTGAAATAATAAGCGTGTAATATCACTAAAAGAAATGGAATCATAGTCATAAATTCTGCATTCCCGTTTGAAAAAGCCGCAAACGAGATTGTAAGAATCAATAATACCCAAAGCATTCTGACAAACCTCTTTTCTTGAAACAGTTTTAAGGTTCTGTGTTTATCCTTTACGAAAGCAATGATAGCCAAAATTGCAAAAATAGCGACAAAAGCAAATACTATTATACATATAACAAGATTTGAACCGATAAATTCAAACATATATCCATGCACTTGAACAAAGGTTCTGACAAGACTTACAAAAGTCAGAAGCAATACTTGTTTCAACTGAGGCATTTGAGCATTACCCGAAAGATAATCCGTTAGTGCAAATTCAATTGTTCCTTGCGCTGAAATGTTTCCTGTTGTCAGAAAAGCAGCAAGGGCATACAACAAAGGGATTGCAAAACTTATCGAAAGGAAACAAAGCGTGTACTTTTTATTACAGCTAAAAAGCAAAACACCTGCAACACACAGCCAAACCAATATGGCTAACTGATGAAATAAACAGGCAAAAACCACACATATTGCAGCTTTACAGATTCTCGAAAAGGTGTTTTTAACCAGAAAAACCTGAATATAGTAAATTGTAAGTAAACTAAACAGCAATGGAATCATATAACACTCATTGTCCGTTGCAAATCGCATAAAACCAAAACAAGCTCCACAAAACAATACTGAGGAAGTAAGAAATGTCTCGTCTGGATTTATTCTCTTTATTATACGTCTTAAAACCAATAAACAGCCACCTGCAACAACAGCATTTGACAGCTGCAAAATAATCATTGGCTCCAAATGAAGAAAACCAAAGATTTTAAGTATCAAATTTCCATATAGACAATACAACAAGTGATGTGGTTTCAGCATATCCTCAGCATACAATGACGAATAAGCATTTGAATAAGCATCACCCACAGGATTGACACTTAGAAACAAAGCATACAATATCGTTAAGCAAAGAATAGTATAGTAAGAGCTGTTTCTCTTCAGTGTATTCAATATTCTCATATTTCGCATTTTGGTTTCAGTAAAACGAAAAAATGTTTGATAAGATTATATCAAAGTTTTAATTTTTTAATTCTTGAAAAGAATTTTCTGTTTCTTGATTTTAGAAAATTAAATCTTGGTTTTATTTTACCGATTTCCAAAGTCCTATATTTACATTCTTTTCCAAAGAATCTACTATAGGGTCTGACTCAAACAAAGGGAAGAAATTCAAGTCTGTTATTTGCTCTACATCTTTTACTGTGCAACTATATTTGTACACACTGCCCTTTTGATTTGCGTTATCCATAACAAAGGCAATCATCTTTTGATTTGGATAGGATATATCGATGACTAACTTATAGAATTTCTTACATACGCTGACTTGATTCTCGCCTATGGTTTCATATTTCGTTGAAAGAACCGGTCCGGTTATCACAATAATGCTATCGTTTTCAAGAGCCCATTCCCTGACTTGGTTTTCCAATTTCTTCCATATTCCATTGTTAAAACTCTCTCTTTGAGGCGACACATTAGACATGTAAAAGGTTTCTTTCATTGAAGGATACGACCAACACATATCCTTAGACGGGCATAGATGTCCTCGAACAAATCCACTGTTTTTATAATCTTGTGTAACGCTATAATGTTTTGACAAAAGAGGATCTTTTTTGAAATTGGTACTTCCTCGTTTCGCTTTGTCATTATTGCGAACCATATCGGCAGTCAGAAGATAGGCAACATAGGCTGCTTGTTTATGTTGTATGCTATAGCCGATTTGATAATATGTATGGTCGAGTAAGCGTAGCTTTGCGTTGCTTGAGGGCATTGCTTCCAAGACTGTGAAGCCACATTTTGAAGAAACGCTTTTTGTTTTATTGCTTTTGTTAGACTTAAAACCATAAACAGCAAAGCAAACTACACAAATCAAAAATACAATTCCAAATATCGCTTTTAGTTTTCTTCTTGCCATTTTCCGTCCTCTTTAATCATTGAAATCAATAGTTCGATTGCATCTTTTTCATCAACGTTTGAATGCACTAATTTGCCTTCTCGGTAAAGATGAACTTTGTTTTCTCTACTTCCAATGTAGCCATAGTTTGCGTCAGCCATCTCTCCGGGACCATTAACTATGCAACCCATGACGGCAATCTTCAATCCTTTCAAATGACTGCAACTTTGCTTTACCTTTTCCAAAGCTGCTTGAATGTCATATTTTGTTCTGCCACATGAAGGGCAAGCAATAAATTCTGCTTTGTAGATTTTCTCTCCCGTAGCTTGAAGTAAGTCTGCTTCAAATTCTTTATCCATCAAATCAACACTTTCAACCACTCCTTCCATTATAAGAGCTGACACATCGCCTGCTAATTTTGCCTTATCGATATTTCCCTCTGTTTGAGTGATTTGAACAAGTGATTTCCCCTTACTTGATTTTATCAAAATAGAATCAAAAGACAATTTGCTAGAATCAAGTTTTGGTTTATTAAAATCAAGATTCGTTTCACTGAAACAAAGTTTTAATTTTTCCTCACTTGCATTAGCACTATCAAGCCTTGAAAATACTGTTTTCAAAGCAAATTGCTCTCCATTGCTTTCAAAAGGCATATTCTTATAAGCCTCAACAATTTGTCTTGCAACAGGGATTTCATTTTCCGGTTTTTCGGTTAGCGACACTCTTATCGTATCTCCAATTCCTATTGCCAACAAACTACCTATGCCAGACATTGATTTGATACGACCATCTGTGCCATTGCCCGCCTCGGTTACGCCAAGGTGAATCGGATAAGCTAAATCCTCCTCGTGCATCATCGCTGCAAGAATACGAGTTGCGTAATTCATAACCTTAACGTTGCTTGACTTCATCGAAAGCACCAAATCGTCATATCCCATTCCATGACATATTCTGACAAACTCCATTGCCGACACAGCCATTGCATAAGGCGTATCTCCGTAACGATTCATTATTCTCTTGCTTAAAGAACCGTGATTGGTGCCTATTCGCATTGCTGTCTTGTTTTCCTTACATATTTCAATCAAAGGCTGCAACCTATCAGCAATCTTTGACAACTCATCATTGTATTCTTGTTCTGTATAGTCAAACTTTGAGATATTCCTATCGGTATAGTTTCCCGGATTTATCCTTACCTTATCTACAATCTTGGCTGCAACCTCTGCTGCTTTAGGATTAAAGTGTATGTCTGCGATAAGAGGTATTTGATAGTTTCTTTTTTCGAGTTCGTTTTTTATGTTGTAGAGATTCTCAGCTGCTTGCACGTTTGAAGCGGTTATTCTCACAAGTTCACACCCCGCTTCGGCAAGAGAGATACACTGTTTCACTGTTTCCATGGTGTTCATCGTGTCTGTATTTGTCATAGACTGAACTCTGATAGGATTAAATCCTCCAATGCCTATATTGCCTACAAGAACCTCTTTACTATATCTTCTTTTTATTGGATTATTTACAATCCATGCTGGTATTCTATCGTTCATTTTCCAATTTCTTTTTTGTTGATAATAATCCACAAGCTGCAAGTATGTCCTCACCTCTTGAAGCTCGTATCGTACATATTACACCCTTTGAACTCAAAGCATCTCTCAGTCTTATCATACTTTCTTCCTCTGCCGAGATATAAGGAGTGTTGGGAATGGTATGAAAACGTATCAAGTTGATTCTGCAATTCAGTCCATCTAAAAGCCTCAATAGTTCCAACACATGCCTTTTTTGATTATTCAATCCTTCAAAAACAATGTATTCAAACGTCAATCGCCTTTGCCCACTCCAATCATAATCCTTCAAAACCTCAACAACATCTTGTATTTTGTAGGCTTTCTCTATTGGCATTATCAATTCGCGTTCTTCAGGTATTGGATTGTGTAAACTAACTGCAAGATGTACATTTGTCTGATCCAAAAATTCTCTTAGCCTTGGCAACAATCCCGAAGTTGAAACAGTGATTCTGCGTCCGCTCATAGCAAATCCCCAATCCGCTGTCAAAACTTCAATACTCTTCATTACGTTTTCGAAATTATCCAACGGCTCTCCCATTCCCATATATACAAGATTCGTTAATTGGGAATACTCAGGCAAACTTCTAATTATGTTTAATATTTCGTTGCAATCAAGATTACGTTTGAAGCCTTGGCGAGCTGTTGCACAGAATTGGCAATTCATCTTACAGCCTACTTGTGTTGATATGCACAATGTTGCTCTCTCTTTGTCCGGAATAAGAACTGCTTCAACAAAATCAAACTCCCCGTATTGATATAGGTATTTCTTTGTGCCATCTTTTGAAACCATACACGAAACAGGAGGAACCAAACCAAAGGAATAGTGTTCTGACAAGATTTCTCTGTTCTTTAACGAGATGTTTGTCATCTCTTCTATTGATGAAATCTCTTTTTTGTATAGCCAATCTGCAATTTGCTTAGCTGTAAAGGAAGGAAGAGATAATTCTTTGCAAATATCCTTTAATTCACTTAAAGTTTTACCGAACAACTTATTCATTTCAATAATTTCATTTCTTATACAAACGTCCTTGATAGGTATTTTGAGCTAACATCTTTTGCTCTATGCGAGCCACTACTTCTTCATTGCGAATCAAATCCCAATTATAGCCTGCTTGAAACCTCGGAGGAACTTCCCCAGCAAAGCGTTCAATTACTATATCTGGCGAAAGACGTTCCAAAAACTTTATAATAAAATCGCTATATCTTTCAAACGACATAAAATCAAAGTCATTCGGATTTTTCTCATAGTCTTCTACCATAGCCGTTCCTTTAACCAACAAAAGCTGATGAAACTTCAAACTATGCAAACCTAATTCGCTCAAGATAGAAGCTTCATTCAACATCATTTCTTCGCTTTCTCCCGGCAGCCCAAGTATGAGATGACCTCCTGTTGTGATACCTCGCTTCGATGTTTCTTCTATTGCATAACGTGTTGTTGCAAAATCATGACCTCGATTTATCCTTTTAAGAGTTTCATCGTAGCAACTCTCGATACCATATTCGACAATAACATGATAATCCTTGTTAAGCTCAGACAGATAGTCCAATTTAGCCTCATCAATGCAATCTGGACGTGTCCCAATTACTATTCCAATAACATCAGGGTGCGATAAGGCTTGCATATATCTTTCTTTCAAAACCTCCAAATCAGCATACGTATTTGAGTAAGCTTGAAAATAAGCCAAGTATTTACTAACTCGCTTATACCTCCACGAGTGAAAGGCTATTCCTTCTTCGATTTGCTTACGTATATCTTCGAAACGCTGACAATAAGACGGGTTAAAAGCGGCATTATTGCAAAACGTACAACCTCCAGTCGAAATACTACCATCACGATTCGGGCAAGTAAATCCCGCATCCACGCTTAGCTTTTGCAGCCTTGTTCCAAATATTTTCTTAAAATGGTTAGAATACGCATTGAAAGGACGATTGTGCCCCCAAGGATAAAGAGTCTGCTCCATGATTATTTGTTATACATTAGTAAATCGACAAGATGAATCGTCTTTAATTGTATTTTGTGTTTATCAATATAGGATTGCAAATGCAACAAACAAGACATATCGTTGCTAACAATGTATTCAGCACCTTCTTCCAAAACTGCATCGATTTTTTTCTTTGCCAAAGCAGTACTAACTGGCTCATTGTATATACTGAATGTACCACCCATTCCACAACAAAAGTTATTCGTATTATTCTTCGTAAGTTCTAAGCCCTTTACATTTTGCAACAACAACTTTGTTTCTTCCTCCACATTGTATTCATTCAAGCCTCGACAGTTTGAATGCAAAGACACCTTGTAAGGAAACTCAGCACCTAAATCTGTTTTTCGCATAAAAGAAACCAAAAACTCGCTTATATCCATCACCTTTTCTCGAATACTCTTATAGGAATTATGATTCGCCGTATTGAAAAACAGTTTCCCAAAATTGTTCTTAATATATCCAACGCACTCTGTTGAACAGCTTATAATGTATTCAGCACTTCTGAAATCATCTATAAACTTCTCGCCAACAAGTTTTGCACTATCCCAATTACCATTGTCATACAGCACTCTACCACAGCAAGTCTGATTCTCATTATAAACAACCTCATGTCCCAAACCTTCTAACAACCTAACAAGATTTGCAGCCGTATTAGGCGAAAACTGATCTACACAACAGGGAATAAAAACATTTAACCTCATCTCTTGATTTTGATTTACTGCAAAGATACAACAAAGAAACGAAAACGTGATTACAATATCTCGGTTATCAGAATGAGTCTGTCAAAATATCGTTTGGACTAATGCTTCCAAAATCTTCTATAACTACATCGGCATATTGTGAAAGTATGTCTTTTTCTACCGTTGTTGAAAGCCCAATCACCTTCATTCCTGCTTCTTTTCCAGCAACTACACCGGCAATAGAGTCTTCAAAAACTATACATTCCTCCACCGAAAAGCCGAGTCGCTGAGCTGCCGTCTTATAACACTCTGGGTTAGGTTTGCTTTTGGAAATATCATTTGCAGTTATAATAACGTCAAACACAGATTCGATATGCGGCAATTCTCTATATACATTATTCATTTTGCGTTGTGAGCTGCTTGTAACCAAAGCTATTTTAACACATTCTTTACTTTGGGCAAGAAAATCCTCCACTCCATTGATATAATTATAGACCATACGTTTTTCTTGCTCAATTAAAGCCTTCTCAATGTCGATTTTAGCTTGTGGCATATTGACAAAATATTCCTCATATATGGTTTTGAGACTTCGTCCCTTGATTATCAATGCGAAATCCTTTAACTCAGGGTAATATATCCTACCTTGCTCTGCCCAAAACTCAGTATAATAGTGTTCCGTATCAACTATTACTCCATCAAAATCAAATAAAAATGCTTTAATTGCCATATTCGTAAAACTAAACCTTAATTGCAAAAATACGAATTTATCATTAAAAATAGCTACTTTTGCAAATCTGAGAATGAAAGCTTATGCTAAAAAACATAATCAACACCTTAATAACAAAATTCTCGTCCGCACTGTTCGGATTCCTTACGATAATACTCGTAAGTCAAATCTTAGGCTCACAAGGCAAAGGAGAACAAGCCTTAGTTGTCTATAACATATATCTATTGTTGCTTTTGTTTACCCTACTTGGCAATTCGACACTCATATATCTTGCTCCACGCAAGCATAATGGCAGTTTGCTTTATGTATCTATTGTTTGGATATTGGCAATGGCTGTTTTGTCAGCTTTAATTTTCATTTGCATTCCATCAATTGCGACAGAATATATTTTTGTCAGCATAGCAATAGCCGTTTTTGCTGCTTTGAGCGAGGTAAACCAATTCATATTGCTCGGAAAGCAAGAAATTAAAAAAGCAAATAACGTAAAGCTAATATATCCCCTTATTTCACTCGGCTATATCTTTGTTTTGAGCATTTTTTCTCGTTTCGATAGTGTAGTAGATTGCATAATCGGCATAGCGATTGCTTATTTTCTTTCAGCACTTTTAGGAATATATTATTTGAAAGAGGACTACAAAACACTGAATGCAGAAAACGCAAAAGATAAACTTGCACTCTCAAAACTGCTTTTCACACTTGGGGCAACCAAACAAGCTGGCTCCATTGCTCAAAGTATGAATTACAGACTTTCATTCTACATAATCGGATTCTATTGTGGAGAAAGCCTTGTTGGAATCTACTCAAACGGAATTTCAATCAGCGAAGCAATAATGTTGTTTGGCACCTCGCTCGCCTTAGTTCAATATTCACATCTTTCAAACAACGAAGACAAAACTCAAAGCAAGCGTTTAACTTGGCAAATGAGCTTAATAAACGGATTATTCACCCTTTTGGCAATACTATTCTTTGCATTTCTTCCAACAAGTGTTTATCAATTTGTTTTCGGAGAACAATTTGGTCAGGTGAGAGATGTTATCAGAATGTTAGGAGGAGGAATCGTATTACTAAGCACAGCAAGCAATTTCACACAATACCTTTTTGCCAAAGGTAATTTCAAGACTACAACCATTGCCTCTTTTGTTGGATTGGTTGTAACCTTGATTCTCGGATTCACACTCATACCTTGCTACGGTATAATGGGAGCTGCGATAACTGCAACTGCATCTTATAGCGTTTCCTTTGCGATTGAGTTCTTCGTATTCTTAAAAAGCAAATAAGGATTCAAAAGCTATTTTACCCGCTCTTGAACCCTTATTATTATCTCTTCGTTTTAGAAAAATAACTCTTCGTTTTAATTTACTGAATCTTGGTTTTAATTTCTTGAAACGAAGATTTCGAAAAATCAAATTTCAATTTCTCCTTCGAAAACTTTCTTTGCGTCCCCTTGAAGAGAAATTTCAGTAAACGAATCCTCTGTTTTATTGAACACAACTTTGAGTTTACCACCTTGTGAGTAAACATCAATTTCATAATATCCCGAAGGACGATTTTCTTTCAAACTTAGAGCCAATGCAGATGCAGTTATACCTGTTCCACATGCCAATGTCTCTGCCTCAACTCCCCTTTCGTATGTTCTAATCTTGATTTCCTTTTCGCCTTCAATGGATACGAAATTCACATTAGTTCCTTTGTAGGGGGTGAATCTTTCATCGAATCGGAGCTTTCTTCCTAAGGTTTCAACATCTATTGAATCCACATCATCAACAAAGCAAACAAAATGAGAAGTTCCTGTATTTAGATAAATACCATCTGAAAACACAATAGGATTTTCTGTATCTATCATCTGCAATCTTACTTGCCCTGCAACCAATTCTGCTTTATGCAAACCATCTGGGGCATTGAACACACAGCTTTCTTTGAACAAATTTAAGCTATTGGCAAAAGCTACAACGCATCTGCCCCCATTGCCACACATCATACCACCGGAGCCATCGGGATTGAAGAACTGCATTTCGAAATCAGCCTTTGAGCTTTCATCCAACAAGATTAAGCCGTCGCTTCCTATGCCATAGTTGCGATGACACAGCCTTTGAATTTGTTCGATTTCAAGATTCAGTTTTTGATTTCTGTTATCTATAAGAATGAAATCATTTCCTGCTCCTTGGTATTTTGAAAAGCTTATTTTCATTTGTTGCTAAATTTATACATAAGGGTAACTCCCAAACGCCAATTACCAACTGATTCGTCCATTTTGTCGGTTAAATAATGTGCATTCGTATATTCGGCAATTGTAGACAAAAAGAAATCCTTTGTAAAGTTGAAATCGATTCTCGGAGCTATGCGATAA
>RHMF01000991.1_pt1 | contig 12798 bp, 13 predicted proteins | sample 5365151 | NCBI WGS metagenome assembly RHMF01 (sample SAMN10266501, study PRJNA497801) | feces metagenome | isolation source: feces | host: Bos taurus | place: China: Prairie of Fairy Mountain | collected 2017-08-14 | reverse complement strand
TATATTTGCAGAGATTATTGTCTTTATGAATTTAATAAAGAAGAATAATCCCCTTTCTATGCTTGCTAGCATGTTATCTTTAGTAGTATTGGGATTAACGTTAAAGCTGTTTGTTGATGCAATAGCATCGTTAGCTTCGATGAATATCGGATCGCTGCTAAAAGGAGTAATTGCTTTAGGGGTATTATTTACTGAAATCTCTGTATTCATGAACACGTTAAGCCATATTTCAATTAATCTTGGTGTAATAATTTCTTTGATTGGAGCAGCTGCGCTTATAGCGGTTCTTGCTGGATCTTTAATTAAAATTGCAGAAGTGCCTTGGAGCACTATAATTGCTTTTGGCGTTACTTTTGCTTTGGTAATTTCTTCCATTTCTTCTGCTCTTGTATTATTATCGCTTATACCTATTACTGGAGCTATATCTGCGGTTGCTAATTTAGCTATTTTTATCGCTGGGTTAATGGCCGTATTTTCTGCAATTGGTGCTCTTGAAAAATTAACAAATGGCGGCTTAAGTGATTGGTTAACAACAGGCGCACAAGTTTTAGGAAGTGCTATAGGCACATTTATTGCTTCAATTGTTGAGCCTTTTAGAAAAACAACCGATACAAAGTCTACTAAAACAACAACATCGTTTACAGATTATTTGAATAATATGGTATCTGGATTGAATGGTGTTATGGATCAATTAGAACCGTTCTTGAATCGAGTTTCTGCAATTACTGAAGACCAAGTAAACGGTGTAATGAATCTTGTTAAAGTTCTTGCTTTGATGAGCGGTGAAGAGATTCTGGATTCTATCTCTGGATGGATTTCTTCGGCTTTAAACGGAGGAGAAGGTTCTGGATCCGGTTTTGTGGATTTTGCAATGAGTCTTGTTCAGGTCGTTCCGTATTTGAAACAATTCTCAGAAGAGGCCGGTAGTATTGATGTATATGGATTGAAAGTAGCCGCCGTTGCTATGGGATATTTCTCAAATGTTGCTACTGCTGTTCTTCCAATGTCTGGTGCTCAGGTTTTAGATGCTATTGCGGCTTTTATTTCTGGAGAACAAGGAGAATCTGCATTTGTAAATTTTGCAAGCAAGCTTGTTCAATTAGCGCCCAAGCTCGTTTTATTTGGGTCGTTGGCAAAAGCAATCGATACTGATGCGATAGCCAATGCTGCTCCTGCGGTTGAAGCTTTTTCATCCATTGCAAATGCTGTAATACCATTGACGGTTGCAGAAGTCATTGATGCTATTGGATCTTTTATTTCCGGAGATTCTGGTGAATCGCCATTTATTAGTTTTATCGATAAAATGAATTTATTTGTTCCTAGATTAGTAATATTCGGCTCTTTATCAAAACGAATAGACGCTGAAGCAATTTCAAACGCTGTTCCTGCAATTGAAGCTTTCTCTAGCCTTGCTTCTGCTACTATTTCTATGACAAAGGGCGAAGTTATCGATGCTATAGGAGCATTTATTTCAGGAGAAGCTGGAGAATCCGCATTTCTTAGTTTTGCAGATAAGATGGTATCGCTTGCTCCGAAGCTTTCTTTGTTTGGTTTACTTTCAAAGACGATAGATTCTACAGCGATCACGAACGCTTTGCCTGCCATTACTGCCTTTGGCGATATGGCTTCTACCGCTGCTGGAATTTCATGGAATGACTACCTTTCCGGCATTGCTGATTTTATAAGTGGAAAAGATACACTTACCGATTTTGCCGACAAAATGATTGCTTTTGGTCCAAAACTTTTGGAATTTGGGAATGCAATTGAAGGTTTGGACGATGATAAAGCAACTAAAATGCAGAGTGCTGCTAATGTTCTTTCTTCGTTTGCGTACGTTGCAAATGAAATTCCAGGGACCGATGGACTTGTTCAGAAGATATTCGGTGAACATGATATAGGCGATTTTGGTGATAAGCTTTCAAAACTTGGCGAAGGTTTATTTAATTTTTATGATAAGACGAAAGATGTTCCTGCTAGTTATGAGGCTACCGGAATGGTTGCTGCTCTTCAGGGTCTTGTTGGCGTTGCTAAAGAAGTTCCTGGAGCAGGCGGTTTTGTTCAGGCTATTGTGGGTGAAAAAGATCTTGATTCTTTCGGAAGTTCTCTTGAAACTCTGGGAGCCGGATTAGGCAAGTTCTATGAGTCCACAAAAGATATTCCTTCCGATTACAATTCGGAAACTATGGTGAACGCCTTAAAGGGGCTTGTCAATATTGCTCAGGAAGTTCCTGGCGCTGGCGGATTTGTACAAGCTATTGTTGGAGAACAAAGTTTGGATTCGTTTGGTGGTTCTTTAGAGACCCTTGGTAATGGTTTGAATAAATTCTATACAGCAACGAAAGATATTCCCACTAATTACGATTCGAATGCTCCTTTGGCGGTTCTTACTGCATTGAGTAATTTGGAATCTGGTCTTGAAGAACATGGCGGTATAAAGCAATGGTTTACCGGAGAAAAGGATATTGGCGTATTCGGCGAACAAGTAGCTTCGCTTGGAACAAATCTTGAAACGTTCTTTACAAAAACAGAAAATGTTGATACAAATAAGCTTAACGATATTGGTACTGCTTTGGATAGTTTAAGCACCGCTGTTCAGAATACGCCCGATGCGGGCGTTCTAGCTAGTGGTGTTGGAGGCTTGCAATATATTTTAGATAGTTTGGCATATCTAAATTACGATGGTTTTATTTTGTCTGGCCAAGAAATAATAAGGAAAATTCTTTCCGGATCTCAAACTGAGAGTACAAATAAACGATTGGATATTATTAAAGTTGGCACTGATGTTATGTCCTATGTTTCTTCTGGAATAACTTCGAAAGAAACAGATGTAAAGGATAAATTTGGAACAATCCTGAATAATCTTTATAAAGAAAACATTACTGAAGATTCATTAAGGAAGTTTAAGTGGCTTGGTTGGCAGCTTGACTGGGGACTTGCAAACGGTATTAGAGATAAATCCGATAGCGTGTCAGGTTCTTTTGGTTGGGTAGTTCGTCAGGCGTATGAACGCGGTAGGTCCGAAGCTGGTGTTGCTTCTCCTTCTAAACTTACAGCCTGGTTAGGTCGAATGATGGACATGGGCCTTGTTAAAGGTCTCGAAGAATACTCCGGTCGTGTCTACAGTTCTGCCGAATTAGTTTCCGATCAAGCTCTCGCCGGAGCCCAGCAGGGTCTCTCGGATTTTTACTCTATGGTGTTCGACAACATATCCGACGAGCCGGTTATTCGTCCTGTTTTGGATCTTTCTGAAGTTCAGGCTGGTGTTGCCGGTATGAACGGAATGTTTGGAACTCAAACGGTCGGAGTAAGATCTGCTGCAATGGCCAGTTCAATTGCCGCGGGGACTGCGAGAAACGAGATGAGCCTTTCTGCAAGTACTGATAACACGGATATTAAGGGAACGTTGGAAGTGCTTAATAGTAGAATTGACGAACTTGGGCAGCGTATTAGTAATATGCAAGTCGTTACAGAGACCGGAGCGCTTATTGGACAGATTACGAATGGTATTGATAGGTCGCTTGGAAAAAAGGCAATGCTGGCGTCGAGGGGGGTGTAACAATGATCCAATACAATGGTCAACATACGATTGATTTCTTTTCGGATGTAGATGACGCAGGCACGCTTAATACAAAAAATACGTGGCGTGATTGGCATATTGTTCCTTCCTCGAAGCCATATGTCGTTCCAGCTCCTGTTAAAACGAATATTGTACAAGTTCCAGGTTCTAATAAACTTATTGATCTTACAGAGTATCTCACGGGTTCGCCAATGTTTGAGGCAAGAAGTGGAGAATGGGAATTCATTGTGGATTTGGATTTTTGGGGAAGTTCTGACGAAGCCTATTCTTATTTTATTGCTAATATTCATGGGCGGAAGTTGTATTGTGAATTACAGGATAATCCGGGAATCGTCTATATTGGACGGTTCTCGGTTTCAGGTTTTGAATCATCTTCCACTTATCCAATTCTGAAAATCAGTTATACAATATCGCCCACAATCATGAAACGGGGATCGATAAATAGCAACGGAGAATACAACTACAGCGATGAAGTAATAATTCAAAGCGTAGATGTAGAAGTTGAGACCGGTTCTGTTTCTAATTCCTATGGTTTGTGAGGTGGGGATTAATGCTACAGTACGAGATTGTAATGACATCCGGTTTTCGGTTCGTAACTATTTATTTGAGTAATCAGCCAGATAATTATCCGATATTCAATCCAAAGTATAGAATTGAAGTCAATAAATTCGGAGAAATGTCTTTTACAATGGGTGCTTCGCATCCGCAAATTAATAATGTTTTCGAGATGAAAACGTTTGTATGTGTTATAGAAAAATATACTGATAGAGAAGGAAATACATCTTCTTTTTGTCCATTTGCTGGAAGAGTTTTAACAATCGAAGAGGATGATTTTGAAAACAAATCTATAACGTGTGAAGGTGCTCTTGGAATAATTAATGATATATATAGCGAAAAAGATTTTTTCTTGCTATTGTACACATCTGGATATACAAATGGAGGAGATATAAGTGCTGGAGATTCTCTGACTTGCGCTTTCAGAGTAATGCGTGATCATGTTCATACTTCCAATGGATCCTTTTATAGTGATTACTATCCATTTCTTGACAATTATTTCGCATTTTTAACTCCGGAATATGTAAATGGAAGAACGCTTAATGGAGTTAACCTAACCGGAAAAATTGAAGGCTTGGAAGATTATGGTGTCGATGATGGAAGTATTTTGATTACCGGATACTCTTCAAGTCATTCGGCGTATTCGGAAATGCAATCCTATTGTAATGCTTACGATGCGATCTATAGTTACGTTTTAAAGAAATGTGGAGGAATCATTTTGCCTGTATATGTTCCGATAAGGAATAATTCAGGAACAATAACGAAATTTGCTTTGTTACTCTGTTACAAATCGTATACTTTCTCAAGCGTTGATGGAAATTGGTCGTTTTTATTTCCCTATCCAAGAGAAGGTTCTCAGGGATTTGATTACAGTAGATATGGATGGCTTCCGCATTTTGATAAAGGATACAATATTCTTAGCTCGCGAAAAGAGAGTTCTCTTAAGAGTAAGTATAGCGGAATTCTTCCAATTGGTAGAAATTCTTCTGGAGATTTCGTTTTGCATGATCCAAATGCGATTGACTCTGAATATTTGTGGAGCACAGAAATGGTCAATAAGTATGGAGCGCATATTCCGATTATTGTCAAATTTGAGAACGCAACTAGTATGTCCGAACTAAGGTCAATGGGAAATACTTGGCTTAATCTTCATTCAAGAGATGCGAGCGTTCCTTATAAGTATACAATTACAGGGCCTGAGCCTTGCCAGCTTGGTTATGGTGATCAGCCAATTATGCTAATGCGAGACGTAATTATACGGAATGATCCAAGCGAGTTACTAGAAAATTCACTTACTTTACCATGCTTGTCAATGGAGATAGATATTCAGAATCCTCAGAATAATACATATGTCATTGGCCCGTATATTGACGATATGTACACTGAAACTACTATTTCTTCAGATAGATAATCATGTGGATTCCAATTAATCCAAATCCTAACGGTTTGTACGTGGGTGATTGCGTTGTGCGGGCGCTCTCAATTGCAATGCGTAAATCGTGGGGATATATTTATTGGATGATCTGTATTCAGGGTTTTATCGATGGAAACATGCCCAGCGCAAATGCGGTTTGGGAGAATTACCTTCAAAGCGCCGGTTTTGTTCGTTATCCTCTTCCAGATCGTTGTCCTTATTGCTATACTGTTAGAGATTTTTGCTTTGATCATCCGTACGGAGATTTTATTCTTGCGACAGGATCTCACGTAATTGCGATTATCGATGGATTCTATTTCGATGCGTGGGACAGTGGAGACGAAGTACCAACATCAGTTTGGAGGAGGGAATACTATGATTGGTAACTACCAGAACTATCAGAATTTTCAAAATGGCAGACAGCGTATGATTTGGCATGCATTTGTTCAGGGAATTGAGGCTGCAAAGGCTTTTCAGATGCCCTATGGATATGATACAGCAATCCTGTGGGATACGGAAAAGGATCTGTTCTATGTAAAACGCATTGACCAAATGGGAAGACCTTACATCGAGAAAACTTGCCATTACGAAGACGTACAGCCCGAACCAGAAGTTTCTAATGAGCAGCCCATTGATACTACACAGTTCATTACAAAGGAATACTTTGACCAGGTTCTCAGCCAATTGATCGTTGGTGAAAAGGGAAGGGTGGTCCGCGATGAGCCTAATGGGTAATCTTCTTGGAATCGGAAATTCTCAGCAAGCTGGCGGCATTCTCCAAATGATTAAAAACATTGGAGACATCGCTCAGAGATACAAACAGTTTTCTCAGAATCCCGTTGGTTCTTTGTTGCAAATGAATCCGAAACTTCAAATTCCGCAGAATATTATGGGAGATCCTCAAGCTGTCGTCCAATATCTGATTAGTTCTGGTCAGATGTCAAAAGAGGATTTCGAGCAATTTGGACAGGCAGCGAATCAAATTCAACCTTTGCTCCCCAAGTTCTGACACAATCCAGTATCAGGCTTAGGGATCAATTTTTGTGCGCACAAACGTAACTCATGAACACTCTCTACGTTGAAAGGAAGTAAATTGTAATGATTTACGAAACACAGAATCAGCAGCCCAATGTCAATGTTTTCCCTAATGGCAACGGTGGTTATGGTGGCGACGGATTCGGCAACAATGGTGCCTGGTGGATCATTATTCTGTTCCTGTTTGCTATGATGGGTAATTGGGGCAACAACAATAATGGCAACAACGGCGGAAACGTTACCTATATTCCCTACGGTATGAATGGATTTGGCGGAGGCCAGAGCTATGTGCAGCAGGGCTTCGATCAGGCTGCGATTATGGGCGGTATTAATGGTATTCAGACCACGGTTGCAAATGGTTTTGCCAATGCTGAGGTTTCTCGTTGCAATGGCCAGGCGAATATTCTCGCTACCCTGAATGCGAATCAGAACGCTTCTACTGCCGCTATGAATGGCCTGGCGATGAGTCTGCAGAATTGTTGCTGCGAGAACCGCGCTGCTACTGCCGATCTCAAGTATACGGTTGCTAACGAAGCCTGCGCTGATCGTGCAGCTGTTAATGATGCTCTTCAGGCCGTTACCGCACAGAATAATGCGAATACGCAGCGTATCCTTGACATGATGTGCCAGGATAAGATCGACGCGAAGAATGAGAAGATTGCTGAGCTCCAGAATCAGCTCACTATGGCGAATCTTGCTGCTTCTCAGAATGCTCAGACCGCTGCTATCCTGACTGACAATCTGGCTCAGACTCAGGCTCTTGAGCAGTATCTGGCTCCTGTTGCTCGTCCTGCTTATATTGTCCAGAATCCTAACGGGTGCGGTTGCAGCTCTATGTATAACACCTGCCGTCGCTGCTCCTAATTATATTTAGGAGGTGACGTCATATGTTTGAGTATACTGCTGTAAACGAGCAGACGATCAATCCTGGAGAATATGCCGTCTTTACCGCTACAGTTGGTCCTTCGACGTCCGATCTGGTTCAGCATTTTGACGGTACAAGCGGATTTCTTCTGAGCGGTTGCGTGAATGATGGAAGCGAATATTGCTGTCCTTGTCAGAGGACAAATTCCGTTTTCTACACGCTGATTTTCGGAGGAAATATCGCTGTTGCTTCCACGGGTACGGCTGGAGAGATTTCTGTAGCCTTTGCGATTGAAGGCGTTACAGATCCTGCTTCTACTATGCAGGTAACTCCCGCCGCGGTTTCTGAATATTTTAACGTTAGCCGTGCAAAGAGCATTCCTATTTTCCGTAATTGCTGTCAGACCGTTGCCATTCGTAATACGTCCGATCAGCCGATTACGATGCAGAACGCTTCTTTGATTCTGTTGCCTCCGGGCAGCTTGACGATTTATTAATTGGAGGTGGACACAATGGATGAGACAATGAAGAAAGCACGAGAAAGGTTTTACTCGGAGTTTACTCAGATGTTTTCCAAAGCCGCCTCTAAAGAGGATTGGTCTAAGGATTGCGTTGAGATCATGAAGGATCTTCTGAAGTCCATTTACTACATTGATGTTTTGGACGCCATGCACAATCCCGAGGAATATGACGAAAACTATAGCCGCAATGGTTATGATCGCGGTTACAATAGTTATGATCAGGGGCGCAGCAATGCCCGTGGTCGCGATTCTATGGGACGTTTTACAAGTCGTGATGGTGGATATGGAATGTCTGGAAGGCACTTCTACGGTTCCTATAACGATGACCGCATGGCCACCATGGAACGGTTGCAAGGTCTTATGAATAATGAGCCCAACAATGAAGTGCGTATGGCTCTTCAGAACGCTATGAATGAACTGAACATGCGGTAAAACAATCGGAGCTTGCGATCTCTGTGGGTTTTTATTTGGGTCGCAAGCTCCATTATATGTTAACGAGGTGACAGATATGAGTCAGGCATTGCAAATGGTAGTGACTGTAATCTGTGCGTTTATCGCGTCCTCAGGTTTCTGGGCGTATATGTTGAAGAGGCACGACAAAAACGACGCAAGCAAAAAGATGCTCCTGGGACTCGGGCACAATCAGATTATGACACTTGGCATGAGTTATATTCAACGTGGAGAAATTACGCAAAACGAGTATGAGAATTTGAGAAAGTATTTATACGAACCGTATGTAGAGATGGGCGGAAACGGATCTGCTGAGAGAATAATGAGGGAAGTTGACAAGCTTAGAATTGTTCCGGACATATATGGTTCCTAAGGAGGATTAAATCAAAATGGCATTCAGCAATAAGATATATGACGCTTTGAAGTGGATCGCTATGTATCTGCTTCCCGCACTTGGCACTCTTTACTTCGCGCTTTCCAGTGTTTGGGGTCTTCCCTATGGCGAGCAAATTGTCGGAACTATCACAGCTATCGACGCATTTCTTGGAGCATTGCTCGGGATCAGTACAAAGAATTACCATGGCGATGGAGTAATGACAGTGGATAGCACAGATGAGGGTAAGGATGTATACAACCTTGAACTGGATACTCCTATTGAGGAGCTTCCAAATCGTAAGTCCATTACTTTTAAGGTAGAATCTAAGTGACGATATAAGGAGGGCTCAATTATGCTTACCAATACGTTTGCATTGAGCCTACAGGCGGGTGCAACTCAACTCAGAATACCAATGAGCAAGCATGATAAGCGCGAGACTTTGATTTTTAAGCTTATACATAAAGCGTTATCTGTGGATATTTCTTCCGGTGTTACTGCTGAGATCAATGGCAGGAAATCAAATGGAAAAGGTTTTACACATAGCGTTACGTATTCGTACGGTAGTGGTATTGGAAATGTTACAGTTACGGTTTTAGATGATATGACTGACGTTGCAGGAGATGTTATTTGTAAGATCACGCTTAAAAAAGGATTTGGAGATAATGAAAAGCGACTTTCGACTGCGATTTTTGTGTTGGAGATTGAAGAAGACACTTTATGAATCGAGAGGCGGTATTGGACTATGCTAACAAACACGTTTAGATTAAGTCTTGATTCTGGAGTACCTCCTTTTACTATTCATGTAAGTCAGAATGATAAAGGCGAGAGCTTTGTATTTGTTCTCCATTATATTGAGTCTAACGCTGACATTTCTTCAGGAGTAAGTGCGGAAATTACAGGAACGAAACCAAACGGGAAAACATTTACTCATTCTGCTTCTTATTCTTATACAAGTGGGGTTGGAAGGGTTACTGTGCAATTGTCTTCTGACATGACTGATTCTCTTGGAAAAATCCCATGCGAGATCACTCTAATTAAAGGAACTGGAAATGATCAGAAAAGGTTGTCCACTTCTAATTTCATTATTGATGTTGAAAAAGATCCTTATTTGGAAGCCGTTGCGGAAGAATTGCCAGAGCATCCTACTTTGTATTATTATAATTATGACGGAAGCACGTTGTTGTATTCCGAACGGCTTTCGAGCGGAGGGAACGGAACGTATGCTGGTTCTTCGACAAGGCCTCAGGATGCTCATTACACGTATTCGTTTTCTGGATGGTCGTTTAATCCCGAGTCGCTCGTCGTAGATTCAAACGCGAAGAAAAACGTGAAAAAAGATAGATCCATATACGCAGCGTTTACCGAAACCGTTAGAAAGTATACAGTAACTTTTAAAAATTCCGATGGAACAACTCTACAGACAGTAAGTAATGTTAATTTTGGAGCAACGGCAACGTATAGCGGTTCTACACCAGAACATCCAACGAATTCTGATATTTTTGTATTTACAGGGTTTGAGCCTTCTGGTGCTAATATTCAAGGAGATACTATATGTATTGCTGATTATGGAACGATTTGGGATGGAAAAATAATCTACGATTCATGGAATAAAATATTTGAATATGAAGATGATGGAACATATTTGAAAAGATATAATGTCGGGGACGCAAAAGAAATTACGATATATGGCGATACTTATTATGCTATAATTGCATATTTGAATGGAGATATTCTATCTGATAATACTGGAAAAGCTCCTATTACCTGGATTTTAAGTAATTTGTATTATACAAAACATAATATGAATAGTGGAAGTGGAAACAATTGGGAAGGAACAAATACGAACGGATGGTTAGAATCGGGAATGCGTTCGTGGTTAAGATCGGATGTAATATATTACTTTCCGTCTATTGTTCGAAATAGAATTGTTGAAGTGAAAAAGACGTATTATGATTATACGACTAGATCTACGTTGACATCTAATGATAAAATTTGGATACCTTCTTATAGAGAAACATATATTCCTGATGCAGATTCTTATTTAATTGAAGATTATTTTGAAAATTCGGGAATTATATATAAAAGATATTTTAGAAATAAACATTTCTTATTAAAGTCCATTATGGGTGTAAATGCAAAAACAAATTGGTGGACACGTACCGCTTGCTATTGGGAAGGGTTTAGTATTTATGGATTCTTGTCCGTTAATAATTCTATTTCTAGTACCAGTCCTTTAATGCATGGTATATCACAAGCTTCTTCTAGTTTTGGAGTTCTTATTGGTTTTTGTACATAAAACGAAATTGTATATTACGAGAAGGCAGGGGCTCATCAATGCTTACAAGCACTTATAATTTGAACATGCGTCCGGGAACAAAGCCGTTGATTGTACATGTAAGTCAGTATGATAAGGGCGAGAGCCTCGTATTTATCCTCACATATACGGCAACATCAACGGATATTTCTTCTGGAGTTTCCGCAGAAATAAGAGGAACAAAACCCGATGGTAATGGTTTCTCGTATGGAGCTACATATTCTTATAGTAATAGCATGGCCACTGTCACTGTTACTTTGGCTGAGCAAATGACCGCTGTTGCTGGCATGGTTCCTTGTGAAATCATTCTCACAAAAGGCTCCGGTTCAAATGAGAAACAGCTCGGAACCGCAAATTTTTATCTGGATGTCGAACGAGCCGCTCTCGATAAGGATACCATTCCTTCGAATTCTGAAATTCGTCAACTCGTCGATGTTATAGACAACTCTGATGAGATTATTTCGGCTGGCGAAGCTGCTACTCTTGCTAGTGAGATTGTACAGTCCTTGGTGCAGCAGGCGTCTCAATCTGCAATCTCAGCTAGTACGAACGCGGAAAATAGTGCTCAATCTGCTCAGGACGCTGCTGGAAGTGCGCAATCTGCTGCGGAAAGTGCTGCAGAAGCAGAAGATTATGCCAGGCATTTATCGGCGAACGTTACAAAGTCTGGAAGCCAGGCTGTTATAACAATTACAGACAAGACGGGGACGACCACAGCCTCTGTTAATGACGGATATTCTCCAAATGTTTCCGTAACAAGTGTATCTGGTGGTCACAGAGTCAGTATTACTGATTCATCTGGAACTGATACGTTCGATGTGTTAAATGGTATAACCCCGGATTATCTTTCAATCGGCACGGTATCCACTTTGACTCCGGGATCGAATGCAACTGCTAGTATTGGCGGAACTTCTTCGAGACCTGTTCTGAATCTTGGTATTCCGGCGGGGGCTGCTGGAGCCAATGGCCAAGGAGTTCCATCCGGTGGATCTGCCGGTAAGGTTTTAACCAAGCGCAGCTCAACGAACTACGATACTGAATGGGCGGATGCTCCAAGCGGCTTACCGTCTGGCGGTTCGTCCGGCCAAGTGTTGAAGAAGAACAGCAACACAAATTATGACGTTTCATGGGGGAATGCCCCGTCTGCCCTTCCGTCTGGTGGTTCATCTGGGCAAGTGTTGAAGAAGAACAGCGGTACAGATTACGATGTGGCATGGGGAAACGCTTCTTCTGGTTTGCCTTCCGGTGGTACTTCTGGTCAGGTGTTGAAGAAGAATAGCGGCACTGACTATGACGTAACGTGGGCAAACGAATCCGGCGGCAGCACATGGGGCAGCATCACCGGCACTCTGTCCGACCAAACGGACTTGAAAAATGCGCTGGATGCCAAGGCACCTGTTTCCACTACCTATACCAAGACGGATGTCGACAGCATGATCACCGCGGCGACCTGCCTCATCGTGGACTGCGGCACAATTTCCAGCCTTCCTGCGACGATTACAAGCGCATCCGTTACGTCTGACATGGTTGTAGTCAAGGCTGAATTTGGAACCCCCGACGCGCAATTAAGCGATTTGACTGTCACGACGTTTTCTGGAAGTATTACGATCAGTGGAACGCTCATATCCAGCGGCAGCACAACGCTCAAACTGTATTTGGTGAAGTCCAGGTAAACGGAAGGGGTGAGTGAAA
>RHMF01000990.1_pt1 | contig 12798 bp, 12 predicted proteins | sample 5365151 | NCBI WGS metagenome assembly RHMF01 (sample SAMN10266501, study PRJNA497801) | feces metagenome | isolation source: feces | host: Bos taurus | place: China: Prairie of Fairy Mountain | collected 2017-08-14 | reverse complement strand
CTGGTCGTACATATGACGCTGCTTATGCTCGCGTGGACGTCGGGCAATCGACAAAGTCTGGTCCTTGAAGCGTGAAGTCTGAATCTCCTTGCGAGAGTTGTCATTCATATCAAACAGATAGAGATGATACTGCGGAGCCTCCTTCTCACCCGGCATCTGATATTTGTAAGATTCAAGGGTGGGGCGAGGCTCGGCAATAGCGTCGATAACCCACAGCTCCTTAACCTTGCGAGAGTCTGTCAGAATGGTTGCAAAGTAACGTGAGTCGGGCGACCATACGCCATAAACGCTGCGACGCTTGCCATTGCAGAGTGTGTCGGTGTTGAGCATTGAGTGAGGCTGGCCGTAGCCGAAGTCCTTCACGCCGTCGGTGGTGATCTGAATCTCCACAACGGTTGTGTCCTTCTCGTCCTTCTTCAACTTCTCGTAATCCTCGCGTGACATACGATAGAGGTTGAGATCCTTGGCATATACAACACTCTTGCCGTCGGGTGAAACCGAAGCCCAACGCAACTCCTTTGTCTCCTTCTTTTTATCTTTAAGATGAGTGAGTTGCTTGGTCTGGAAGTCATACGAGAAGTAATAGGTCTGCTTCTCGCGGCGACCCTTCTTGCCCTTCTCGGCTACGGCATCCTGCGATGACTTGACCTCAAAAGTGAAGGTATTGCCATCTTCCTCTACATCGAGATTCAGAATAGGTAACTGCTCGGCGATGAACGGGTCTTGCATGATCTCACTCAACTGTGAAGCCATCTTGACGTGGTCAAACAGAGGCTCACGCTTGCGTGTTGCGGGGTCCACAACATACCACTTCGTGCCTGTGCTGGTCTTATAGCTGTACCAGAACTTCTCGCCCGACTTGAAGTAGTGCGGGTCGATGGTGGTTGAGAATAGCATATTCTGCAACTTGCTTGCAGTGAATCTCTCTGCCAGTTCATAACGATTGGCGGGAGTTGTTGTTTCGCGATTGTCGGCTGACGCAACGCCACAGAATGCGAACAACGCGAGAGTGAGGAGTAAAATCTTCTTCATAATATTTGATGTTTTATTCTATTCTGGATTATGCAGTGTTGGTTACTTCTGGAAGTAGTTGCTGAAAAACAGCATCTGATACTGAACAGCATTTGTCCAATAGCTCCATGTATGGCCTCCGGGACGCTGATAGAAGTCGTGCGGAATCTTATGCTCGGTGAGCTTGTCGTGCAGGTCGCAATTAACCTTGAAGAAAAAGTCGCCCACACCACAATCTATGGCGATACGCAAGGCGTTGGGCTGCAACTGCGGCACAAGGTTGATAACCGTATGGTTCTCCCAGTTCTCGGGGTGCTCCTCCTGCGTGCCGAGCAGCGAGGGAATCTCCCAATTATTTGGGAAGGGTCGGATATCTACACCCCCCGACAAAGCACCGGCAGCACCAAACAGGTTCGGATGGCGGAATGAGAGCCAAAGAGCTCCGTGACCGCCCATAGAGTTGCCTGTGATGGCACGAGATGTGCGGTCGGCGTGTGTGCGGTAGTGAGAGTCGATATATGCAATCAACTCCTTGGTAACAAATGTTTCATACTTGAAAGTGCTGTCTATCGGACTGTCCCAGTACCAGCTGTGATGACCTCCGTCGGGCATAACGATAATCAGATTGTGCCTGTCGGCCAGCTCGCTTACGCCGGCGTTCTGATGCCACGAGTTATAGTTGTCGCCGCAGCCGTGCAACAGATACACAACCGGCAGTTCCTTCATCGAGTGATAGCCGTCGGGTAGTGCTACGGCAACCATGACATCCTTGTCCATTGCGTTGCTATGGATTGCTATGATTTCGCGGGTATAGGCCCAGGTAGATAGATTGAGCATAAGGGCGATGCCCAGAAAGAGTAGTTTTTTCATAGTATTTTGTATAGTGAATGTTAATTTGGACAAATATAGCGAAAAAGAATAAGATTTATGGTGCCGATGAGGAATAAATGCCTATTTTTGTGCTAAAATAATTATATGCAGAGTATGAAAAGAGTATTATTTATCGTTGCATTGTGCTTTATGTGTCTGGCCTCGGCCTGCAAAAACAATAAACCACATACTGTGCTGTTTGATGGCAGTAACCTTTTGGGATGGAACAGTGTTCTGGATACAAAGGAGTCTCCGGCAAGTATGGCGGAAGTCTTCTCTGTCAAGAACGGCAATCTGAGAGTGTCGGGCCAGCCCTATGGCTACATTTACACCGAGGAGCAGTATGAGAATTATCGTCTTCATGCCGAGTGGCGTTGGGTTGGCGAGGGTAGTAACAGCGGTATCTTTCTGCATATTCAATACCCCGATATCGTATGGCCGAAGGCTATTGAGTGTCAGCTGTGTGCCGGCAAGGCGGGCGATGTGGTGATGCTCGGCGGTGCCAAGATTTTCGATATAGAGTGTGTCGGCGAGTTCCCCATTAAGCAGCGTTACGGCGACTTTGAGAAGAGTGTAGGTGAGTGGAACGAGGCCGATATAGTGTGCGATGGCCGTCAGATAAAGATTTATATCAACGGCGAGTTGGCCAACGAGTGTACAACGCTGCGAGGCAAGGGATATATCGCGTTGCAGAGTGAGGGAGGCCCGATAGAGTTTCGCAATATCACACTCTCGGAGTTATAAATTTTGATGTTAAAGTGAGGAGATTGATGCAAATGTTTGCATAAATTGATTCTGTTTATTATATTTGCACTACCGAAAAATTACATAAAACAATAAAATTATGGCAAATTTAAGAATTCTGAAGAAGGAGATTGACTACCGCTTGGAGGAGTTTGTCTTTGATTGCGAGATGGCTATATATTTCCAGCCCTCAAAAGAGGAGGCCGTTGTAGGTTTGATGGAGAAGGCTGTTGCTTTGCGTAATGCATTGTATATTAAGGCAAACAATCCTACTGAGCCTCACAACGCTTCACTCGTACGTAAGTACTATGCTGCAATGCGTCGCGATATGGTATCGTCATTCGCAGCTATGTTTGAGGAGTTGAGTGCACTCAACGAGGTAAAATAATCCTTTCATCGAAAAATTAAACGAGGGTATCCCTAAAGGATGCCCTCGTTTTTTTTGTTGCACGGAGTCTGCTGATTATTGCGTGGGGTTGCTAACTCAATAGCAGGAAGAGAAGCGGCAGCAATATGCCTGCAATCAACTCTATGCCTCCTCGCCCCCACAGACCACGACGGCCTTTCAGCATAATGGCTCCTGTCAGTGTGATGATAATCAACCCCATGGCGAACAGGTCGGCAAACCATGTCCACCAACGCCCAGGGTTGTAGTGCAATGTAGTCATAGCAGATAGCATCTGACGACGCTTCAAAGACTCATAAACGGCCTGGCCCGAAGTGAGGTTTACTACCAGCGAAGAACTGTTGCTCAAAAAGACCTTCAACTCGTCCTGCTCGGGGAAATAGTGCTTAACATAGCGTTCGCCAACATTCAGACGCTGCATTATCGCCTCAACATCCTCACGCGTCATCTCCTCCTTTGCAGGTATGTCGGATAACGTCTGCTCGGTGCGTGTTACCGAATAGTGGGGGTTGAACGTATCTCTATGGTTCATAAAAAGACCGGATATGGCATAAATCAATACCATACCCGATAAAAAGAAAGATAGCTCTCGATGGATCGTACGACTCCACCGACGCAAATTATCCTTCAACGATGCCATAGCTCAACGCCTCAATGAAGTAGAATGACAGATATGCCTTACCCTCGGCCTGCTCTCTCTCGGCGATTCTTGCACGGAAGTCGGCGATGCGGTCAGCTGTGGTGTTGGCCTTCTCGCCGCGTGCAGCCTTCTCGGTGCTGCATCCTGACTCGCCGTCACCGTGCTGGTGCTCTGCGGCCTGCTCATTCTGCTCCCACTGCTGCAGGTAGGCCTCGTCGATACGCTCCTCGCGAAGTGTACCCTTAACCTTTACGATGCTGTTGGTGCATTTCTGGTCAAAAGCACCCAGCTTGGCCGCCTCGACGCGAATAGTCTTGCTTTCGTCGCTGCCCATAAGGAACATCTTTGTTGCACCGTGTGAGCAGAGATGTGTGCAGATTGCCTCAACCTCAACCTCCTGATCAATGTAACTCTCGGCCTCTGCGAGCAGTGCATCAACATCGATGACTGCTGCCTGTGTGTTCTCGCTTTGTATCGCATTTTTCTTTGCGTTGCGATTGCCGCAAGCTGGCAGGGCGACAACCAAAAGGGCTGCAATGGCCCAAACGATAGCTCTCTTCATATTACTAAAATTTAATAGTTTGTTGTCAAATAAAAATTCTCTACCTACAAAGATAGAATATTTTTTGCAAAAATACCCCTGTGAGGTTCGGAATTTAACTTGTTGCCGGACTTTTTACCGCTTCGTTCTCCCGTTTTTGCATATAATTTGGGTAAATAGTGGAGTGTGGCTCCCTGATTTTGTTGGAAATCACTATTTTTGCGTCAAATAAATGTCGGTATGAAACTCTTTTTTCTGCTCTTTTTCGCCGCTTATGTAGGTGGCAATATCTATATATTCGTTCGCCTGATGCAACTGCTGTCTGGTATGTCGTGGCCTTTGAAGACGATTGTCGCTGTATTGTTCTGGGCAGTGGCTTTTGCTATGGTGATAGCCCTCTTTGCCCGTAATGCGGGACTGCCCGATGTCGTGATGCGTATGCTCTATCAGGTCGGCTCGGTGTGGATGGTCTGTACATTGTATATGGTATTGGCATTGCTGGTATTCGATGTGGCGAAGATTTTTATCCCTTCAATGCGTTTTGGTCTGCTCTATGCGGCTGGCATAACCATATCGCTGCTTGTTTTTGGCTATTGGAACTATCGCCATCCGAAGGTGGAGCATATCGATATCGTGCTGGACAAACCCGTAAAGGAGGCCCTTACGATTGTGGCTGTCAGCGATGTGCATCTGGGTGACGGCACCGACAAAAAGGCCTTGACGCGATATGTGAAGATGATAAACGAGCAAAAGCCCGATGTTGTTCTCATTGGCGGCGATTTGATTGATAACTCGTTGCGACCGGTTGTAAATCAGAATATGGCGGAGGTGCTGTCGCAGCTGCAAGCTCCGCAGGGAGTCTATATGGCAGCGGGAAATCACGAGTATATAAGTGGCATAGAGGCTGTTAAAGAGTATCTCGCCACAACGCCGATAACCCTGTTGCAAGATAGTGTAGTGCTGCTTCCGTCGGGCATGCAGATCGTAGGTCGCGATGATGTGATGAATCGCCGCCGAGCCTCTTTGTCGTCGCTGTTGGAGAGGTGTGATATGTCGATGCCGGTTATCGTTATCGACCACCAGCCATATCATTTGCAGCAGGTTGATGACGCAGGTGTCGATTTACAGTTCAGTGGCCATACTCATCACGGACAGGTGTGGCCCATAAGCCTGCTTACAGACCATATCTTCGAGCAGAGCCACGGCTATCGCGAGTGGAGCAGGGCGAAGATATATGTTTCAAGCGGTTTGTCGTTGTGGGGACCTCCGTTCCGCATCGGCACGAAGAGTGACTTTGCCGTTTTCCATCTGGCGGCTAACTCTCCGCAAAGTAATCAATAATCTTCCTGCCGCGAGCTTCGCCGACAACCTTTGTCAGTTCTTCAAGCGAGGCGTTACGCACATTTGTAACGGTCTTGAAGTGGCGTAGCAGAGCATTCAGACTCTTTGTACCGATGCCTTCAATCTGCTCTAACTCGCTATTTATAAACGCCTTGCTGCGTTTTTGGCGATGGAAGGTAATGCCAAAGCGGTGAGCCTCATCGCGAATGTGGCATACAACCTTCAACGGCTCGCCTGTACGACTCAGATAGTAGGGCATAGGGTCGTTGGGGTAGAATACCTCCTCAATTCGTTTTGCCAGTCCGACAATGGGGACCTTATTCTCAATACCCAACGCACATAGCACCTCGTAGGCACTCGACAGCTGGCCCTTGCCGCCATCCACGATTATAAGATCGGGCAATTCAGCACCCTCCTCAATCAGACGCGAATACCGGCGATAGACAATCTCTCGCATTGATGCAAAGTCATCGGGCCCGACAACGGTCTTGACGTTAAAATGACGATACTCCTTGCGTGAGGGTTTGCCGTTGCGGAACACAACGCACGATGCTACGGGGTTGGTGCCTTGCAGATTGGAGTTGTCGAAACACTCAATATGACGTGGCTGACGGTCGAGATGCAACTCTCGTTGCATAGCATTCATCAGCCTCTCGGTGTGGCGTTCGGGATTCTTTATTTCGAGGTTTTTCATCTGCTCGGCGCGGTATATACGGGCACTTTTGAGTGAGAACTCCAAAAGGTCGGCCTTGTCGCCTCGCTTTGGCACGGTGAACGTCACCTTGTCAAAGAGCAGAGTGGTGGATGGCATAAACGGTACAATCACCTCGCGAGAAAGCGAGTGTGCAAAGTTCTCGACAAAGTATTGTATAGCCGTAGTGAGCATCTCCTCGCGTGTAGAATCCACACCTGTTGTCAGGCGTACGGTGTGCAGGGCTACGATTGAACCGTGACGCAGACGAATGAAGTTGCAATAGGCCACATCGTCATCTTCGAGGAGTGAGAATATATCGCAATCCACAATCTTTGCACTGACGATGACCGAACGGCTCTGATAGTTCTCCAAGGCTGTCAGTCGCTGCTTGAATCGTTGTGCAACCTCAAATTTCAGCTCTGCTGCGGCCTGCTGCATATTCTCTTCGAGGTATCGTCTTACGGGACGCAGATCGCCCTTCAAGACCTCCTTCGCCATATCCAGCAGCTGGCTGTACTCCTCCTCACTCTGTGCTCCGATGCAGGGGGCTTTGCAGTTGCCTATGTGGTATTGCAGGCAGACACCATATTTGCCTTTGGCAATGTTCTGGGGCGAGAGATTGAGCTTGCAGGTGCGTAGCGGAATCACTTCGCGAATAAACTCCAGCACCGAACGCTGCATAGAGATTGAGCCATACGGCCCGAAGTAGTGTGAGCCGTCGTGACGGAGTATGCGTGTGGACTCTATGCGTGGAAAATTCTCGCGGCGAATGACTATCCACGGATAGGTCTTGTCATCTTTCAGCAGAATGTTGTATCGGGGCTGATGGGTCTTGATAAGCGAGTTTTCCAGAAGCAGGGCATCCTGTTCGCTGTTTACCACAATGTGCCGTATATCCCGTATGTGTCTGACCAGAACTTTTACCTTCGAAGAGTGTTCTTTGTTCTGTGCAAAGTATGAAGATACACGCTTGCGAAGCGACTTCGCCTTGCCGACATAGATTATGGTGCCGTCTTTATCCAAAAACTGATATACACCCGGCTCCAACGGCAGTGCAGCGACCTTTTCGCGTAGCTCCTTATCTATTTTATGCGACTCCATCATAGTACAAAAATAGCAAATTTTTCATAATGGCTAACGATTCTGTTGTAATATTTTTCAGTTGGACAAGTGGAATGGTGAAATAAAATTTGTTAGTTGTGATGTTTTTAACTAATTTTGTTCAAAATATGTCAAACATTAACCCAAATTTTCAATGAAACATCCTTTGATTGCTTTAATAGCGATGTGTTTTGCTATTATGCAGACATCTTGCATTGACGAACAGTATGATTTGTCAAAAATAGATTCGGATGATATCACCATTGGCGGCGATGAGAGTGAGTTCAAGATGCCATTGGCAAGCGTTAAGATAACGATTGATGATATCTGCCAGAGTGCCAATATGGGCGAAATATCTATCAAGGAGCTGTATGAAACAATGTCTGTATGGTTCCCGGAGAGTATGCCCGACGGCTCTACCTCTATTGATGTTCAGCGTCTGATGAATGACGATGCCTACTTCCAGCTGATCTTTGACGACCTGTACAACGAGTTGCAGGAGAACGAGGAGAAGCGAATGGCGGTGTGTATGTATGTGGTGAAGAATTATCGTTCCGACTTTATTGAGTCGTTGCTTGCAAGTTCAAACCCAGAAATCGTGTTGCTGGCAAAGACACTGAATACACTCTCGAATGAGGCGGCAGCCGAGGCGTTGTCGCTGGCGGTGAAACTATACCCCGACGAGATTAAGGCCTCTGTTCAGGAGTTGTCGGAGACCGATATGCCATATCTTGCGTTGAAGGATATAAATATCGATATCCCGCCATTGAATATCTCAAATGATGTTCTGGATCTGCTGACTGCAAATCTCGATTCGGCTACGGAGAAGAATCCTGTCAATGCACTCTATCTGTATGGCAGGGTGGAGAGCAGTTTCCCATTCAAGTTTAACCTGAACCCCGTTCTGGACGATGCGTTGATTAACTTCGGCGAGCTGGTTATTGACCTCGGCGATTCAAACATCAACGATATCCGCATCTATAAGGAGGACTTGGAGACCATCATTCACGGCTCTTACCTGCGTGCTCCCGTTGAGGTGGATCAGTACTACCTGTATGAGGAATTTAATGAGGATTGCGAGATGACAATCTATTTGAGCCTTCGCAAGACCGGCGGTCTGAGTGGATTATTTTAGAAAATAGTATAGCGGTATGAAAAAGATATTTTGTATAGTTTTTACATTGCTGACAACAGTCGCAATAGCACAAAATCCCACCACATATTTCATGGAGGGTACTCCGCTTCGCAGTCAGTGGAATCCGGCTTTCGCATCGCAGCGAGGATATGTCAATATTCCAGTGCTGGGTGGCTTGCAGGCTAATGTGCAGGGTAATATAGCGTTGGACGACATATTGTGTACAAACGGCTCTGAACTGCTCACTATTTTGAGCAGTTCGGTATCTGCCGACCGAGCTTTGTCGGGTTTGCAGGATATGAACAGATTTGGCATGGGCCTGAATATGAATATTCTGGGCTTTGGTGCTTATACCAAAAACGGCAAGAACTTCTGGTCGTTTGATGTGAACTTGCGAGCTGATGCGGGTGTCAGGGCTCCGTACGAGTTATTCGACTTCCTGAAGAGGGGTAATAGCGGAAACTTTGCCAATCTGGGTGCCGATATCAATACTTATGTTGAGGCAGGTTTTACCTACTCTTTCCCCATTATGGACAAACTCTATCTGGGTGTTCGCGGAAAGTTCCTTGCGGGAGCTATGCAGGCATCGTTTAACTTCGATGAGTTTGACGCCTATCTTGGCGAGGACAGGTGGTATGCTCACGTTGTGGGCTCTATGTCTGTAACTGGTGCAGAACTCCCGACAAAACGCCTTGATGATGGCACATTGGTCTATGATTTTGAGGATTTTGGCGTTAGGGATGAAGATGCTCCCGGTGGTTACGGCTTTGGTATTGACGTGGGTGCTACCTACGATGTGCTGCCAAATTTGCAGGTGTCGTTGTCGGTGAACGATATTGGCTTTATGAGCTGGTCAAAGAAGGGAACATCTATCGGACAACTCAATAAGGACCTCGAATTTGAGGGTGTTGAGGTTAGTACTGATGGCGTTGTTTCGCAGCCCAGACTTGACCTTGATGAACTGAATTTTGTTGTGAAGGAGGCTGATAGCCGCACCAAAGCGTTGCGTGCATCGGTCAATGCCGGTGGAGAGTATAACTTCTTCGATAGAAAAATCGGTTTGGGCCTGTTTTATAGTGCGAAGTTCTGGGAGTATAAGACCCAGCATAATTTGACAGCCTCGGCGAATTTCCGTCCTATGCAGTGGTTGCATCTGTCGGGAAGCTACTCGTTCATCAACAACCGAGGTGGGGCTGTGGGCCTGGCACTTAACATCTGCCCGAAGGGCTTCAATCTCTTTGTGGCTACCGATATGTTGCTGAGCCGCAAAACTCCGCAGTGGATACCTATCAGCCAGAGTAATGTGAATGTGACCTTTGGCTTGGGTATAAATATCGGAAAGAAGGGCTTGCGTAATGTGGAATCAGACGAGTAGTTTGTGATTCTGCTTGAAAGCAGTATCAGCAAAACAGATAAGACGCCTCCGGTGGCTTTTTAGGCTGTCCGGAGGCGTCTGTTTTATTGATTGTTTACAACTTTATTGTTCGCTTACGACTACTTTGTCCATCGTGCGGTCGTGCGGCTCGGTGGGAATGTCGTCGAGTAACTGATGCCTGAAACATACTCCGATACAGTATGCACGAAAGCCCTTGCGGGAGAGGTAGCGGTCGTAAAATCCCTTGCCTCGTCCAAGACGGCGTCCATCGGGAGAGAATGCCACGCCGGGGACGATAATCATATCAATCTCTTCGGCAGCAATTCTGCTCCTGCCTTGCGGCTCGCTGATGCCGTATGCTCCTTGGTTAATCTCTTCGGGCTGATAGTCGAAAAACTCCATTTCGGCAGACTCTTTGCTGTCGCAGGTGATGCGGGGCAACACCAGACGACATAGCGAAGAGAGTGAGCCGATGTCTATGGCAATCTCGTCCGGCAGGGGCATAAATGCTGCTACGACGGAGGGCTTCCTGTCGAGAATAATCTGCTTGACAAGATTGTTTATGACGGCAGCTTCTGCTGCCTTTTTGTCGGGGTCAAGGGCTTTGGTTTGCTCTTTTATGACTCTTCGTATCTCTTTTTTGTCCATAATGCAATGAAAAAATGCGAAAAAGCCCACAAATAGGAGATTTTTCTATTGTTATTCTGCAAACATTTGTTATCTTTGCGGAGATATTGGAAAACAATTTCACAAACAAAAATAAACAAAAATTTTAGATTATGAGCTGTTTTTTATGCAATTCATCTCTCGGAAAGAAGTTGGTGATGAGTGTGACAGGTTGTTGCCTTGTACTCTTCCTGCTCTTCCACATGTCAATGAACCTTGTTGCATTGATTAGTGCTGATGCCTACAACACCATCTGCTCGTTGTTGGGTGCCAATTGGTATGCTTTGGTAGCCACTGCAGGTCTGGCTGCGTTGGTAGTGCTTCACTTTGTGTATGCGTTGATTCTTACAATCAACAACTATCGTGCTCGCGGTACACAGCGTTATGCTGTTACAGCTAACGAGCCCGGCGTAGAGTGGTCGTCAAAGAATATGCTTGTTCTTGGCGTTATCGTAGTCTTGGGTCTTGGTGTGCACCTTATGCACTTCTGGTCGAAGATGATGCTTGTTGAGTTGATGGGTGCCGAGGGCTCTATGGTAGGTGGTGAGTTTATTCACGCTACCGATGGTGCTGCTCTTATCGCATTCACATTCTCAAAGTGGTACAACGTGGTTATCTACCTCGTATGGTTGGCAGCGTTGTGGTTCCACCTCAATCACGGTGTATGGTCAATGGTCCAGACCGTTGGCTGGGCAAACGACACATGGTACCCACGTATTAAGTGCATCGCGAAGATCGTATCTACACTCGTAGTATTGGGTTTTGCAGCCGTTGTTGTTGCATTCTTTGTATGCAGCCTCTGCGGTGATTGCGGTAGTGCAGCTGCTTGTGCCGCTGATGCTTGCAACGCTTGCACCGATGCTTGCTGTGCAGGTCACACTCACTAATAGATTTCATTAGGAACAATTAAAAACAAACAGATATGGCTCTAAAATTAGATTCAAAGATTCCTGCCGGTGAGTTGGCTCAAAAATGGAGTAATCACAAGGCGGCTATCAAGGTTGTCAGCCCCGCAAATAAGCGTAAACTCGACATTATCATCGTAGGTACAGGTTTGGGTGGTGCTTCTGCAGCTGCTTCACTCGGTGAGTTGGGTTACAACGTAAAGGTATTCTGCATTCAGGACTCTCCTCGTCGTGCTCACTCTATCGCAGCACAGGGAGGTATCAATGCAGCGAAGAACTATCAGAACGACAACGACTCTGTATATCGTCTTTTCTACGATACTATCAAGGGTGGTGACTATCGTGCTCGTGAGGCTAACGTATATCGTCTGGCTGAGGTCTCTAACCTCATCATCGACCAGTGCGTAGCACAGGGTGTTCCTTTTGCTCGTGAGTACGGTGGCTTGTTGGCTAACCGTTCATTTGGTGGTGCACAGGTATCTCGTACCTTCTATGCTCGTGGTCAGACCGGTCAGCAGCTCTTGTTGGGTGCTTATGCAGCCTTGAACAAGGAGATCGCCGCAGGTTCTGTAAAGAGCTATCCCCGTCACGAGATGTTGGATATCGTAGTTGAGGGCGGTGAGGCAAAGGGTATCATTGCTCGTAACCTCGTAACTGGTGAGATTGAGCGTCACGGTGCTCACGCGGTGGTTATCGCTACCGGTGGTTACGGTAACGTATTCTTCCTCTCTACCAACGCTATGGGTTCTAACGGCTCGGCTGCATTCCAGTGCTACCGCAAGGGTGCAGGTTTCGCTAACCCCTGCTTTACTCAGATTCACCCCACATGTATTCCTATCCACGGAACACAGCAGTCGAAGCTGACTTTGATGTCAGAGTCATTGCGTAACGATGGTCGTATCTGGGTGCCAAAGAAGATGGAGGATGTTGAGGCTATCCGCAAGGGTACAAAGATGCCTTCTGATATCGCTGAGGAGGATCGCGACTACTATTTGGAGCGTCGTTATCCCGCATTCGGTAACCTTGTTCCCCGTGACGTTGCATCGCGTGCAGCAAAGGAGCGTTGCGACGCAGGTTATGGCGTAAACGAGACAGGTTTGGCTGTATTCCTCGATTTCAAGACCGCTATTGAGCGTCTGGGTAAGGATATCATCAAGCAGCGTTATGGCAACCTCTTCGATATGTATGAGGAGATTACCGACGTAAGTCCTTACGAGCAGCCTATGCAGATCTTCCCCGCAGTACACTATACAATGGGTGGTATCTGGGTTGACTACAACCTGATGACTACTATCCCCGGCTTGTACGCTATCGGTGAGGCTAACTTCTCTGATCACGGTGCTAACCGTCTGGGTGCATCGGCTTTGAT
>RHMF01000988.1_pt1 | contig 12803 bp, 10 predicted proteins | sample 5365151 | NCBI WGS metagenome assembly RHMF01 (sample SAMN10266501, study PRJNA497801) | feces metagenome | isolation source: feces | host: Bos taurus | place: China: Prairie of Fairy Mountain | collected 2017-08-14 | reverse complement strand
GCTGGAGGCTCGACGTTGCGGATGAGCTTTCCGAAGGCTTTCTTGAAGAACTGACAAAGGCGGCAAAGACAGAAAAAAGCGACAGCCTTGTAATCGGTGAGGTGTGGGAAAATGCCGCCGATAAGATTTCCTACGGTAAGCGCAGAAAGTATTTCAGAGGCAATCAGCTTGATTCTGTTATGAACTATCCCGTAAAATATGCCATAATTGACTTTGTGAAGTACGCAGATGCTGAAAGGTTTCGTAATTCGGTTACTGAAATATATTCAAGTTACCCGTCATGCTGCTCAGACGTGCTTATGAATCTTGTGGGCAGCCACGATACCGAAAGAATACTGACAATACTTGGCGGTGAAAGTCCCGAAGGAAAGACCAATAAAGAACTTTCGACAAAACGTATGACTTCCGAACAGCTTTCGGACGGTATAGAAAAACTTAAAATAGCTTCTGTTATTCAGTTTACTCTCCCCGGAATCCCCATGATTTACTACGGCGACGAGGCGGGAATGGAAGGCTACCATGACCCCTTCTGCAGAAGACCGTTCCCCTGGGGAAAAGAGAACGATGAGCTTCTTTGCCATTATAAAGCACTGTGCAGAATCAAGAAGAATAATGCGGATTTGCAGGGTGCGTCCTTGAAATTCAGGTGTGCTTACGACGGTTTTGCCGTTTATTCGAGAGGGGATATCACGGTGCTTGTAAATGTGAGTCCTGACGAGAAGAAGTATGCACTTTCAGGAAAATACACCGATCTTATGACGGGAGAAACGGGAAAGAATGAAGTTATCCTCTCTCCCATGTCGTCAAAGATAGTGAAGAAATAATAAGCAAATGAGAAAAAAGGCGCCCGAAAGGGCGCCGTAATCTTTCTTTGCTTACTTGACAAAAGACGAAAAATTGTGTACAATATTCGTGTTGCAAATTGAATAAATGCCCCCGTAGTAAATTGGTTATTACAAGTACCGCCTAAGGATTAGTAGTGAGTTCGATTCTCGCCGGGGGTGCCAAAAAGGCACTTGCTGATGCAAGTGCCTTTTTGTATTATTTTATTCACCCTTGGTGTTAAGTTTTCTGTACTTATAAGGAGTAAGTCCGAATTTTTCCTTAAATCTCCTTGAAAAATAGAATCTGTCGCAGAATCCCAGCCTGTCGCTTATAACCTGAATGGGAAGATCGTCCTGCATAAGTTGTTTTTTAGCACTATCGAAAACGATGTCATCAATGTACTGACCTATATTGATGCCGACTTCATCGTGAAAATGCTTTGCAAGGGTAGTGGGTGCGGTGAATAGTTTTTCGGAAAGCAGCTTTACCGAAAGTTGAATGGAAATGTTATTGTTTATATAGTCAATGGCATTCTGAACCTGATTTGAATAAACCGTTGTAACCAGCTTCCGGACAAGCTCGCTGGGAAAAATGGAAAGACAAAAGCTCAGAATGTCGTTTTTGCATCTCAAGATGTTGACAAGACTGTCGGTGAAAAAGTATTCCTTGATTTTTTTTATATGCTCTTTGCCGACGTTAAAGGAATATACCTGATTCAACCCCAATAGAAGATCGTATCCGTCAGGACGTTTTATGTTGACGTGGAAATACAATTTTGAGAAGGAACCTGAGCACTCTCCCGTGCAGGTGGTTCCGGGTGGAATAATGTATACATTGCCTTCAGTGAGGGGGATTTTTCCGTTTGAGGTTAAGACGTGAGCTTCTCCGCTTTCAAAATAATATACTCTTGTGTAAGGTGAATTTACGCTGGAAAAGGACCAGTCGCTGTCGCCATAAACGTATGCGCCCTCGGCAATTTCGATGTTGAGCTTGTTTACTGTATTTGAAAAGTCTTTACTGAAAAACAGCTCCATACTTAATCTCCGTTTCTTGTACTCTTTAATACTTAATTTTTTAAATTATACCATATTTCGTGGTGTTGTGCATTGCAAAAAATGTAATCAAGTATTGTAAAAAGTGCTGAACAAAAAAGCCAATGCCGCATGGCATTGGCTTTTTTTATGTTTTGCTTATACTTCAGGGTATTTGATTGTAATAATTCTGCCCTCTTTTGCAGACTGAACTGTCGCTGCGGCAACGGCAACCGTCTTTGCGCCTTCCATTGAGGTTATGGGAACATCCTTGCCTGCAAGAAGTGCCTCCATGAACATCTGACCTTCGCCCTTTGTGTTGTGGTTGTTTACAACGGCGCTTATCTTCTGGGCTCTTGACTCGTGTCTCCAGTCATCTCCGCTTCCCGTATCTTCAAAAAGAAGGATATGATCGCTTGTGTTGTCGCAGATGATGGTACCCTTTGTGCCGTAGAATACCGAGCGCATGGTGTAGGGACGTTTGCATCCGGTAGAAACGAATACCTTACCTGAAACGTTGTTGGGGAACTGATAAAGTGCCACTGTACAGTCGTTGGTGGGCCAGTCTGTAAGACACTTGTGGTTGGCAAGAGCGTAAACCGATACGGGATCGCCTGCAATCCATCTGAGAAGGTCAACCGCATGACAACCGCCTCCGATAAAGCCGTCTCTTTCAGGTGTAACTCTCCAGTCGTCGTAGCCTCTTGCGTTGCCGTAGTGGTGAGCGTATTCACTTTCAACGAAGTATAATTCGCCGATTCTTCCGTCGTCGATAAGTTCTTTAGCTTTTTTGAAGTTGTCGGTGAAACGGCAAATCTGACCGATCATAAGCTTTCTGCCGGTTTCCTTTTCCACCCTCATCATGTCTTCACATTCTTCAAGAGTGAGAGCCATAGGCTTTTCGCAAAGCACATCCTTGCCTGCTCTGAGGAAGGCGCAAGCCATTTCTCTGTGTATTTGGTCGGGAGTTACAATAATAACTGCATCGAGCTTATCGTCATCAAGAAGTTCTTTGTAATCTTTTACTGCTCTTTCGGCACCGTACTTTTCCTTACATTCCATAAGGCGGTTATCGCGTGCCGTGTCGCAAACAGCATATATTTTGATGCCTTCAATATCCTTTATGCCCTCCATATGAATCTGACCCATAGCGGGGCTGCAGCCAATAACTGCAATATTCAAAATGTTTTTTGCCATAACACTTGCCATCCTTTCTATTTTATGATACAATCATAGCACAGAACAACGAAAATAACAACGTATTTTTGTTGGGAAAAATCTTCAATTTGTTGTGTGGGTGATGGAATGTTGTACGAGCGTTTTGTAAAGGAACACAGGGAAGAGCCTGTTATATGCCATGCGGGACGGGATGAGAATCTTACGCCCGGCATAAAATTCGGCCCTGTAATAAGGGATATTTACATAGTGGAATGCTGTACTGCAGGTTTTGGCTCTGTAATAATCAACGGCAGGGAGTTTCCTCTGAAAAAGGGTGATTGCTACTTTTTATTCCCCGGTGATACGGTAATTCATACTGCTGCCGAGGTTTGTCCCAGAGAAGGTGTATGGTGTGCCATGGACGGTCTTCAGATAGGTGCTGTTCTGAGAAAAGCGGGGATTTCAGGTATGTCTCCCTTTGCGCCTGCCGAGGCATTTGACGGCATAACGCAGGCGGTCAGCCGTGTCTGCAATATGCGCGATGAAAATGACGGCGGAGCAGATATGAGAAGAACTGCGCTCGTCTATGAAATACTCGGAGAACTTTTGAAGCATACTGCTTCTTCTTCCGACAAAAACATATGGGTAAAGAAGGCAATCGGTATTATGGAAACGAATTACCATGAGGAGCTCACCATAGAAAGAATCGCCTTTGAGGTGGGACTCGACAGAAGCTATTTTTCCACACTTTTTAAATCGCAGACAGGCAAAACGCCCCATGCTTATCTCACTTCATTAAGAATAAAAAAGGCTTGTACACTCATATCCGAAAAGAATTTTTCCATATCCGAGGCGGCAGATGCCGTAGGGCTTGATCCAGCCAACTTCTCAAGGCTTTTCAAACGCGAAACCGGAAAAACTCCCCACGCTTTCTTGAAAGAAAGCTTAGCAAAGAACTTTAAATTTCGGGGTGTTTCAGATTAAACCATAGCTTTTCTGCCCGAAGTGAAACAAAGGAACATCTTTTGAAAGAGCTTTGCGATGAGCTTTTCTGCCATATTTTCGACTCCTTTGAAACGGCGGAAAACGGACATATACATATTTTTGAATGCCGTGAGCAGGGCGATGTATTTTACCATCTTTTAGTGCATATCAAAAATAATGATAACGGACTTTCTCTGCTTCTCACCGGTGAGAATAAAGAAATCTTCGCAGGGTATTTCAAGAAAGGGCTTGCAGGTCTTCTTGTAAATAACGGAGAAATAATGAAGGCGGCAAAGGAACGCGGCATAGACGAAGATATGTGGATAAACCATGTTTCCTCAGCCTTTGCGGAGATTGTAAAATGGTGGCAGAGGGAAGAATATAAAAAAACGGCGGATGAAATTACGGCGTGCTTTTATGCTTGTCTCGGCATAAAGAACTGTTGACATAACCCGAGATTGAAAGTATAATCAAATCAATAAATAACGGAGGCGGTAAAATGAGAAAATATAACCCCGCAATGCTGTGCGACTTTTACGAATTTACCATGTCGGGCGGTTATTTTAAAAACGGATTTTATAAAAAGACCACCTATTTCGATGTATTCTTCAGAAGCGTTCCCGATTCTGCAGGCTTTGCCATAGCCGCAGGACTCGAAGAGGTGATAGAATATATCAAGGACTTTCACTTTGAAAAAGAGGATATAGACTACCTCAGACAGAGAGGAATTTTCGAGGAGGATTTTCTCGGCTACCTTTCTACTCTGCGCTTTACGGGAGATATATATGCCGTGCCCGAGGGGACGCCGGTATTCCCTCACGAGCCTCTGCTTACCGTCAAGGCTCCTGCAATTGAGGCACAGCTCATTGAAACCTACCTACTTCTTACACTTAACCACCAGTCGCTTATAGCAACCAAGGCAAACAGAATTGTCAGAAGTGCTGAAGGCAGGCCTGTTATGGAATTCGGTTCAAGACGTGCTCAGGGCGAAAGCGGTGCCGTCATCGGTGCGAGAAGTGCGTATATAGGAGGATGCACCTCCACTGCCTGCACTGTTTCCGACGAGCTTTACGGGGTAAAGGCTGTGGGCACTATGGCGCACGCCTGGATACAGATGTTTGACAGCGAATACGAGGCGTTCCGCACCTACTGTGAAATATATCCCGATAATCCGACGCTTCTTGTTGATACCTATAATACTGTAAAATCAGGCGTTCCCAATGTGATAAAAGTGTTTCATGAGCTTGGCATCACAAAGGGGGCAATACGGCTTGACAGCGGGGATATTGCGTATCTTTCAAAAAAGGCAAGAAGGATGCTTGACGAAGCAGGTCTTTGCGATGTGAAAATAGTAGCCTCCAACTCCCTTGACGAATATCTCATACGGGATCTTCTGCACCAGGGTGCAAAGATTGACCTTTTCGGCGTTGGAGAAAGACTTATAACTTCAAAGAGTACACCCGTATTCGGCGGTGTATATAAGCTGTGTGCCGTTGAGGACGAGGACGGAACAATAATTCCCAAAATCAAGGTAAGCGAGAATTCGGCAAAAATCACAAATCCCCATTTCAAGACCGTCTACCGCCTTTATGACAGGGAAACGGGCAAAGCCATTGCCGACCAGATATGCGTTTATGACGAGACAATAGATGACACAAAGCCCCTTTCCATATTCGACCCCAACGAGCCCAGAAAAAAGAAAACCCTCGAGAATTTCTACGCGAGAAAACTGCTTGTTCCCATATTCAAGGACGGCAGATGCGTGTACGAAAGTCCGGCTCTTCCGAAAATCCGTGAATATTGCCTTGAAAGTGTCGAAATGCTGTGGGATGAAATCAAGAGATTTGAAAATCCGCACACATACTACGTAGACCTTTCACAAAGGCTGTGGGATATAAAACAGAAGATGCTGTCGGATTTGTCGTTTGAATGATGCGAAAAATACCCCTTGCCGTGTTTGGCAAGGGGTATTGAATTTTTAAGGGATCATAAGTGTTTTCATACTTTGTATGTTTTCGCCCTCTATGCCGTTGATTTTTTTGAGAAGGTCGGGGTTGGTCCGGTACTTTTTGGAAATATCCCAGACGGTTTCACTGCCTTCGGGATAATATATGATTATTTTTCCGTCGTGTGTAGAAGTGTTAAGCTCGCTTTTTTCGATGCTTTCGATAACATCGAAACACACTTTTTCAAAGAAGGCGCCCTTGACGCTGACTGTAAATTCTCCCCACAGTTCGCCTTCTCTTATGCGGCAGACGGCGGACGGCACCGAAATTATAACGTCGGGATATATGCTGGAGGCCGTAAAAGCGGAATGACCAATGGGAATGTGAAGAGTGTGCAGAGCTTCAATGGAAGAAAGATTTCCGGTAACGGATGTGCCAAAGACTTCAACGCGGCACTTTGCCGCTGCAAAGAATTTGCCCCCATTGTTTTCGAAGGATACAGATACAATTTTTGCCGAGCATTCGGAAATATCGGAAATGTTGCTGATATCGGTTTTTATTTTTTCTGAAAGTGTAACCTTTTCACCGATGGGCATGAGGAATTTTTCACAGCACACGGAAGATGTTTTTATATTGCACTCATATTTGTCAGAAAAAGCATCGCATGGAATATGAATACTTTCCTTGCTGAAGGCAGAACCGCTGGCAACATACGGTATTTCAAGCGTTATAACCTTGCTGTCTCCGTAGGAATCAAAAGAAACAGAGGAAGAGCAGGTGCCCGTATCAAAGTGCATCTCACAGACAAACCTGTCGTTGATTTTACCGTCGTCAAAATCAAACTTTACCGAATAGGGAAAGGCGGCTGCGGCGTATGACGGTGTGTCTGAACTTCCCGATTCTGCCGTTTCGGAAAGTTCGTATAAAACGTGAAGCAGAAAATTGGCATTACAGTTGATTCTGCCATCGGTGCAGACGGTTTCGGCATCGAGGAACTGAGCGTCGGCAAAAATGATTTCAGAAGCGGGCGCATCTTTTTCTCCGAGAGTGATTTCGGCGCTGAAGCTGCCGTCATATTCAATACCTGCTGCCCTTGTGCAGTAATCGACGGGCTTTTTGAAAATGAAAATTCCGTCGTCGGTGTCCTGCTTATAAAATTCCTTGTCCGAATGTTTTTCTGCCCTGAGACCGAAAACGAGATTCAGACGGGTATGTATTTTTCTCGGGGAAATCATCTTTGACGCAGTTCCCGAAACGCTGCATGATGGTGTGAGAGCTGCATTTTCATATGCTGAAAAAGAATCTTTGAAAGGCAGCTTTATACATTCGTCAAAAACGGCATTTTTGATTTTGCCGTTAAAATCCGAGGTATAAATTATGCTGAATTTCAGACACACATCAAGAAAAGTTTCTCCGTTTTCAATACACGGGGTAGATTTTTCGGGTTTTACGGATGTTTTGATAATTCCCGATATTCCGGGAAGATATTCGGGCAAGGTAAATTCAAATTCCTTTTCGGCTTCGTTTTTTGACGAGAACAAGACATCCCTTTCCTGCAGATAGTGCTCCATAATTATTCTCCTTTGCATAAAAGCTTTTTTTACTTTATTTTATGCAGCGTTTTTTTCCTTTATTACTTGCCGTTATCTTTTGTGCCGAGTAAAGCCGAAAGAATTTTTCTCAAAGCCTTTGGCGGTTTTATTACGACTATTTTCATACTGTTACCTCCGTTGGAAAGTGGTAGTTGCCGTTGACTATTTTTTCTTTAGAATAAGCAGGCCTGCCAGTATCAGAAGAAAAGCCTCAATTACAACAAGAAGTTTGTCCGGAAGAAACATGGAAAAGATTATTCCTATGCCGGCTGCCAGAAGACAAACCCCGAATTTTACACATAAATGCTTCACTTCCGATACCTCCTTTTTCACCTGTTATATTGTATGCACCGGAAGCAGAAATGACACACTTCAAAAACTTGACAAAAATCAAAACCGAGGGTATAATTACAGTGCGTGAAAAGTACGTGTTTATAACAATAATGTTCGGAGATGATTGATATACTTAGCATGACAGGTTGCGGTTATGCCAGAATAACAGGCAGTGACAGCATAATAACAGTTGAAATAAAATCAGTAAATTCAAGGTATCTTGACCTTAATGTAAAGATGCCGAGAATGTATTCAAGAGTTGAAGAGAAGGTAAAGGCTCTTCTCGGCAAATACACCACTCGCGGTAAAGTTGATATTTATATTTCAAGCGAGGCACTTCCCGGCGCCGAGGATGCATTTATTTCCCTTGACGAAGCATATCTTACAAACTATCTTGAGTGTCTCAGGGTGTTGAATGAAAAGTACGGTCTTCGTGACGATATATCTGTAATGACGGTTGCACAGAACAGAGATATTTTCACCAATGTAAAGTCGCAGGACTATACCGTTGACGAACTTTGGGCAAGACTTGAAGAGGCGGCAACTGCTTCTATGGAAGATTTCTTCAGAATGAAGCAGGTTGAAGGAAAGCGTCTCGGCGAGGATATTCTTCAGAAGCTTGCTACCATTTCTTCTTATGTTGACATCATTGAAAAGGCAGCTCCGGGTGTTGTTGAGGAATACTCCAAGAGAATTCACGAAAGGGTAGAGGAGGTTCTTGACGGCAAGGACGTGGATGAAACCAGAATCATCCAGGAGGTAGCAATTTTTGCTGACAGAGTTGCCATTGACGAAGAACTGGTAAGACTCCGTTCCCATATTGACCAGTTTACGAAGATTATTTCCGAAACAGGTAACGAACCTTGCGGAAGAAAACTTGACTTCCTCCTTCAGGAAATCAACCGTGAAATCAATACCACGGGCTCCAAATGCAACAACGCCGATATTGCAAAGGTAGTTGTTGATGCAAAGAGCGAGGTTGAAAAAATCCGCGAGCAGGTTCAGAATATCGAATAAGCGGCGGGGCACCGCTGACAAATTCGGGTGTGTCTCGGGTGTGTTTTTTGCGCTTGTACCCGAAATGCATACACGCAACTGCCCGAAGCCGGTAAAATTTTATATTTAAACGGGAGGATATTATCCTCCCGTGCTGTTTTTTTATTGTAAAAAACGCAAAATTGTTATATAATGTATCTGTAATGTTCAGTAAGAAGGAGATATTATGGAAATCAGACACGAACATAATAAAATGAAAATGAGCACCTTTGTAAGAATATGGAATAAGGGCGAGCATGCATTTCACTGGCACGAAAAGATGGAAATAGTGCGATGCCTTGAGGGACGACTTTCAATTCTTATGGACGGCGTAAAGTATAACCTTTGCGAGGGCGATGTCTGCGTTATAGGCGAGCAGGTGGTTCATAAGTTCATACTTGCCGAGGATGAAACTAAAATTGTAATTATGCAATTTCCTACAGTAATTTTGCTCAAATCCGATTCGCAAATAAGGCCCATACAGCCTCTTGTCAAGGCAGAGAAATTAAAAAGTCTTCCCGATGTTGAAGAGGCATTGTGTGCTGTTCTTGACATTCTTATAAAAAATGGTTGTATTGAAGACGGGGATAACGATGAATTCGTAAATAATATGTATGCGGGTATCTACCACCTTCTTATGCAAAGCTTTCCGTTAAATGAGAATAAAAGCGCTGAGAGGAAAGAGAAAAATGACAGAAACATTTTTTACGACATTGTAAATTACGTGTCATCGAATTTCTGTGAAAACATCAATGTTCAGAGCGTGGCAAACGTCTTTTATGTGGATAGAGGCAGACTTTCAAAGCTGTTTTTGAAATATTCCGGTGTTACGCTTAATGATTATATCAATTCGATGAGGCTTGCCAACGTAAAAATGCTCACCGACGGAGGAATGACTGTAACGGCGGCAGCCCTTGAAAGCGGGTTCGGGTCGCTCAGAACATATAACAACGTAAAGAAAAGAATTAAGGCTGAATGATTTTGTCATTCAGCCTTTTGTATTTAATTATCCGAAAAGTATTTTTTCGCCATTCATATCAGCCGAATCAATTTCGCATTGAATGAATTTTGCAGAAAGCAAAGAATCATAAGGGAGACATTTCGACGGCTCGATGCCTTGCGATAAACAGTCGGTGAAATATTTGATTTCGTTGTAGTACATGGCGTTGGGATGGTAATTCGAGCTTCTTTTTGCCGTGAGATCTGTTACGTTGCCTTCTCTGTCGACCATAACGAAGATTTCCTCGTTCTTTACGATGTATCCGTTTTCAAAAATCACCCTTATGCTTCTGCTGTTGTCGTGTAGAATTTTGGGAAGGGAAAAATCGCACTGTACTGAAACGGTAAGACCACTGTTGTACAGGATGTTTGAGGAAAAGGAGTCGTAGCACCCCGAAGCACTTTTTCCGGGAGAAAAAGTTGAAATTGCATAGGGCTCACCGAAAAACCATATAAGAGCATCGGTGTCGTGAACGTGTACATCAAGCATGGGCCCGCCGGAAAGTTTTGTTTCCCGGAACCATCCGGCAGGAACGCCTGCACGGAAGGTGGTGTACTTTGACTGAATCGGCTTTCCGAGAAATTCTGTATCGATTATTTCCTTGATGCGCATGTAATCCTCGTCAAATCTCAGAACATGTGCAATCATAAGCCTTTTTCCCGTGTTAACAGATGTCTCGCACATTTTTTCGGCATCCTCTACCGTCAGCGCCATGGGTTTTTCGCAAAGCACGTGAAAACCGTGCTCCATAGCCTTTATTGCAACCTCGGCGTGAAGAAATGTGGGTAAGCATATGTCAATGCAATCGAGTTTCCCTTCTTCATTTTTGAAGAAGGTGTCTAGGTCCGTGTATTTTCTCGGACAGTTTACGGCATCGCAATTTTCCCTCGATATATCAAAGCAAGCCTCAAGCGAAACCTCGTTTTTGTCAAATTTGTCATATCCTTCGGTCAGATGTATTTTTCCGACGAAGCCCAAACCTAAAATGCCTGCCTTAATCATATTTTCTGTTTCCTTTTTTTATTTTTGCTCAGATGCCCACTCGTTGAACACTGAAACGTTTTCGCCCAGCTGGTCGTGGTGCTTCTGGAATACGCCCATAACGGCAAAGTCATCCGGCTTAAGTCTGTTAAAGATTGTATTATAAGTATCCTTGATACGTTCACGTCTGTCAGCTTCTTCTCTTTCCACAAGCATCTGACCGCCTGCAAAAATCTTGAAGGCTATAATCGGCTTTTTAACCTTGTCAAGTGTGTTAAGCATAATATCTCTGTCACCGGGAATAATCTGGCGGATAAGGCTCTTGTTCTTGCCTGTGATAAATCCACTCTGCTCGCCTTCACGACCGCGGCGAAGATTGTACATACATGCCATATAGAAATCGATATCCCAGTTTTCTCTTTCGCTCTGTTCTATGATTTCGGGATAGTGTGTGCCAAGACCGAGTTTTATGTCAAAGGTGCGTAAATGCTTTAACATTTCATAGAGTTTTGGCATGGTGTTTGTTTCAAGGCAAAGGTCGGTGTATGTACCTGAAAGATAAACGCCGATGGGGTCTACGCTCATCATCATATTCATGCTGACAGAAGCCGTCTCAAGACTCATCATCATAGGTGAGTATGTCTGGAAGATGAAATTCATCTTGCCGCCGTTTGCTCTGTAATGCTGCAGGATTCTGATAATAAAAGGATCGGCAAGGGGAAGCATTGTGTTAACACCCAGTTCCTCCATCTTATAAATCGCCTCTAAAATTTTATCCTCGGTATGATAATTTATCATCTCGTCCTTGGACACGTATTCGGTTATGTAGGAATGGCCGTTGAAGGGATTGTCGCCCACAATTAGCTTTGAAACTTTGTGTCCGAAAAAGTCAACATATTTCATAATATCACTCCTTTATAAAATAATTGTAATGTTAAAGACCGGTTTTCGCAAGTTAAATTGTTGCGGAAACGGGAAAATTTGTAGATTTTTTCGGGTGTGAAAGAAAAAGAAAAGGTGTTGAATTTCAAATGAAGGTGTGATATAATTTATCACAACGGTTTTGAATGTAAGGAGAAAAGAATTATGAAAGCCTGTATAATTCAACCGCCGTATTCGAGGGATGTTTCCTTTTCTGACGAGTATTTTGAGTATAAAATGAATATGCTCGACTCCTGCGATAGCACGGTTGATATAATAGTTCTGCCTGAGTACAGTGATGTTCCCTGTGCAACGTCCACGAGGGAAGAAACGCTGTTTTACCACAAGAAATATATAGATATTCTTCTCAACAAATGTAAGGAAACAGCAGTCCGATGCGAGTGTCTTGTGTTTGTAAATGCCTTGTGCGAAGTAAACGGAAATTACAGAAACACGACCTATGCAATTGATACAAAAGGTGAAATCGTCGGCAGATATTTTAAGAAGCACCTGCCTCCTCTGGAGCTTGAAACGCTGGAGCTTGATTCAGACTATACCTTTGAATATTCTGAACCGTATGTTATTGAAATAGACGGATTGAGATACGGCTTTCTCACCTGCTATGACTTCTATTTTTATGAAGCATTTGCGAGAATTGCAAGGGAAAAGGCGGATATTATAATCGGTTGCTCCCTGCAGAGAAGCGATAGCCACGATGCCATTGAAATCATGTGCAGATTTCTGGCGTATAATACGGGCGCGTATGTCATTCGTTCCTCTGTAAGCTTTGATGAAAACTCTGAGATTTGCGGCGCAAGTATGGTGGTATCTCCCTATGGAAAGGTGCTTGAAAATATGAAGGGCAGATTCGGTAAGGCTTTCGCCGAATTTGATCCGAAGGATAAGTATCTTAAGCCTGCAGGCTTCGGGAATCCCGATGCACTCCATTATGAATATATAGAATACGGCAGAAAGCCGTGGCAGTACAGACCGTCCG
>RHMF01000987.1_pt1 | contig 12806 bp, 10 predicted proteins | sample 5365151 | NCBI WGS metagenome assembly RHMF01 (sample SAMN10266501, study PRJNA497801) | feces metagenome | isolation source: feces | host: Bos taurus | place: China: Prairie of Fairy Mountain | collected 2017-08-14 | reverse complement strand
TTTTAATCTTGCTTTGATTGGATTTATTTTAACGATGTTTGCTCAAAGCAAGTAGGTAAGCAAACATCTCTATTTGCTTAAATTGTTTTTGCAAAGGTAGGTTATGCTTTTAGAGTTTTGCATAATATTTTAATAGATGCCACAAAGATAAAACTAATTCTTTGAATAAAAAAAATAAAACAAAGAATTAAAAAAATAAAACAAAGAAAAATTCCGAAAAAACAAAGAAAAATTTGGAAAAAACAAAGAATTTTGAGTTTTGAATAAGATTGCATAACTTTGCAGTTTGATAAATATTAAAACAATGGCTTTATTTGAAACAAGAAAACCACGTAGATTTGAATATAAACCGAGATTTTACGACCCGGATAAAGAACAACTTGAACAATTAAAGGCTAAATATGGTGAAATAGAGGGAGAATCATATAAGCGAAGAATTGATTTTAGAAGTGCTATGAAGGAGAAAAAAGAAAGCAAAATAGGTAAACCTGCTTCTTTGTTTAGAGTGCTTTTGATAGCATGTATAATCACAATTTTGTTATATGTTCTTTTGATGGTGGTTGAAACATGGCAATAGAGGTTTTAGATAGTATTGTTGCCAATCAAATAGCTGCTGGAGAGGTTGTTAATAGACCTGCTTCCGTGGTAAAGGAATTGCTTGAAAATGCAATAGATTCTGGAGCTGATGAGATACTTCTTATAGTTAAAGACGCTGGAAGAACCCTCGTTCAAGTAAAGGATAATGGTTGTGGAATGAGTAAGGAAGATGCACAAAAGTGTTTCTTGCCTCATGCTACAAGTAAAATTCGTAAGAGTGAAGACCTTTTGAATCTCACAACAATGGGATTTAGAGGGGAAGCGCTTTCTTCTATTGCCTCTATTGCTCAAATAGAATTGCAAACAAGAAGAGAGGAAGATGAACTTGGAACAAAGGTTATTATAGAGGGTGGAATCGTTAAAGAGGTTTCTGAAATATCTTGCCCAAAGGGAACTAATATCTTTGTGAAGAATATCTTTTTCAATACCCCTGCAAGAAGAAATTTTCTTAAAAGTGATAGTGTTGAATTTGGTCATATAAATGAGGAGTTTATAAGAGTTAGTTTAGTAAACACTAATGTTTCTTTTGTGCTTTACAACAATGAACAACTGCAATATCGTTTAGATGCTTCTGGCTTTAAACGCAGAATTACAGATATTTTCGGTTCTAATCTTAAAGAAAAACTTTTACCTATTGAGGAGAATATAGATATTGTAAAGATACAAGGTTTTGTTTGCAAGGCTGAGCTTTGTAGAAAGACGAAAAATCAGCAATATTTCTTTGTTAATGGTAGGTTTATGAAGAATAATTACTTTGCTAACGCTATAGAAAGGGCCTATTCTAATATTATTCAAGACAAAACCTATCCTATATTCTTTATTCAGTTGGAGGTAGAACCTAAAAACATAGATGTAAACATACACCCTACAAAGACGGAAATCAAATTTCTTGATGATAAGGTGATATATGCTATTTTGAATGCGGCTACAAAGAAAAGTATAGGACAATATTCACTTGCTACGGAATTGGATTTTTCGGTTAAAACAATAGAATTCCCAGTTATCAATAAGAATACTGCAATACCAAGTACGCCTTCGATAAGTTTCAACTCAAGCTTTAACCCTTTTGAGGTAAAAGACACTATATCACAACAAAGCGTTCAAATAAAGAGTTATAATGAGGTGGAGCAAATCTCAATGCCTTTAGACTTAAACGAAACAAATTCTCAAAACAAAACTATATTATTTCAATTTGCAAACAAGTACATAGTGAGTCAATCAAAAGACTGCTTTATATTTGTGGACCAAAATAAGGCTTCCGAGAGAATTATCTTTGAAAAGATGATGCAAGAGAATAAAAATATTGTTGAATCACAGCGTTTGCTAACGCCTTTTCCTCATAATTTTTCTCCACAAGTTAATTGTCAGGTGCAAGAGTTTTCAAGCATTTTATTGCAATATGGAATAGAATTAGAATATGACAAAGACGAGCAAAGCTTTGTTTTGTTGTCAAAACCCTTTTCTCAAACCATAGAGGAGTGTTTAGATTTTGTTGAAGAATTGATTTTAACTCCTAATATGGAAGAGATTATGAGTGAAAAGAAAGAAGAAAAGGCTTTGAGGATATCAAAGAAATTAAGCATAAAATACGGAGAAAAGTTATCGGATTATCAAATGCAGACTATTCTTTCACAACTTTATTGCCTTGCAAATTGTCAAACAACGGCCGATGGGCAAAAAATTATTTATAAACTCACAATACAAGAGATAGAAAACAAGTTCATATAAACGGATTTTAAAAACAAAAGGATTATGTATCAACAATACTCGCCACCAAAATTTAATATCTTGCCACCTGTGTGCAAAAACCTCTTAATAATTAACATTATAGCTTATTTGGCTACAATGGTTTTTAAGATGAGGGGAATAAATCTTATAGATATATTTGGATTGCATATCTTTGCTTCTGAACATCACTATTTTTGGCAATATATTACATACGCATTTTTCCATGCAAACTTCTCACACCTTTTCTTTAACTTGTTTGCTATTTGGATGTTTGGTTATACATTAGAAAACATTTGGGGAACAAAAAGATTCTTAATCTTTTGTCTTGTGAGCTGTCTTGGAGCTGCTTTTGTGCAACAAATAACTTACTATTTTATGTATTCGGATATAATATCTGGAATATATACAGGAGTAGATATAGGTTCGCAAGTAATACCTGTAAATGAGTTTCTTAATACTATAAATACTATTGGAGCATCGGGAGTTGTCTTTGGATTATTGGCTGCCTTTGGTGCAATGTTCCCTAATTCAACTATTTATCTTTATTTCTTTATTCCTTTAAAAACAAAGTGGTTTGTTATAGGATATATGGCTTTAGAGTTGTTAAACGGAATAGGAACAACCTCTGACGGAGTTGCACACTTTGCACACTTGGGAGGAGCTGTTGCGGGATTGATATTACTTTGGATTTGGAAAAGACAACGCAATCAATATAGATACTAAATGAGTCAAGTAAAAGAGAAGAAAGACCAATTCGTTATAGCTTATCTTAATAATTTGGATAAGACTTCAACTTGCATAGAACATTCTTTGCAAATGGCTAAAATATTAAATAAAGGCCTTATTCTTATTCATATTTACGATCCTTTGTTTACAAATATCAATGTAGAACAAGCGGAAGAAAAGCTAAAAGAGTTGAATTCTAATCTTCCTGATACTCAAATGCATTCATATATTTCCTTAAAGGGAGATACTAAGGAAATAATCTCTAAATTAGGACAAGTCTTAAATGCAGTTGTTTTGGTAAGCTCTTGCAATCCTAATGAGAAAGATAAAAGCAAGGCAGACAACCCTATTACCCTTCTTAAGAATATGGAGGGCTCTCGTACTGCATATCTAATTTGCAATCAAGAAAGTTCTAAAACAAGTTACGAAAAGGTATTATTGCCTTTGAATAATGCAAGAGAAAGTAAGGAAAAGACTTTATGGGCTTCTTATTTTGCAAGATTCTTTGAAAGTGAAATTACCCTTTATCATAGGGTTTACAAAGATAGTTTATATCAAAAACAACTTAATTTAAACCTTGCTTTTGCAAGAAAGATGCTTGGACAATTTAATATCATTCCTTCAAATCACAAGAGTCAAGACAATAAAACTCTTTTAGATGTTCAAGCCCTTAGATATGCCGAAAGCAATGATTATGGAGTGGTGATTTGTCAAACTACAAAGGATAAAAGTTTCTTTGATAAGCTTAAAGGATTGGAAGAGGTTAAGACGCTTAAAGAATTGAAAGACATTCCAATACTTTTTCTTAATCCAAGAGATGATTTATTTGTTTTATGTGAATAGGCTATGATAAATTTAATAATATGCTTAATTGTATTCTATCTTGTATATCGCATTCTTACAAAGCTTGTGATACCAAAATATACTTTAAGAAACATTAAGAAATATCAAGAAAAGTTTAAGGAGGAAAATCCTCATATCTTTAAAAAAGAAAACGAGAAATAACTAAGATTTCTCGTTTTTTCTATTTTGTTTATATCCATTTTATTAAAGGAAGTTCCATTCTATGTTGCATTAAAGGGTGTTTTGCAAAGAGGCGAAATGCAAAGTTGTGTACCCCTGCCCTTGTTGTCTTTATATTGATTTGATAGACAGCCTTATTATTAGAGGATTCAATCAATTCAAAAGGTGCAATCAAGGTGTAATCGTTTATTTGATTGTTTTCCTTATCTGCAATAATCATTTCTATGCCTATGTGTTCGGCTTTAATATCTTTTGGATTTAAAATAATCTTTGCTGAAAAGGATTGATTTAATTCAAATTCTGTGTTTTTGATATCAGGAGTTATTACATCTATCAATTCAATAGAGTTCCATAAACGACACATCTTGTCTTTCCAATCGGCATATTCTTTTGCTAATAAGGCATTGTCTTTGATAAACTTATTATAACGCTCAAACATATTGTTATAAAACTTATCATAATAGTCGTCTAATTGTCTTTTCATAGTGAAACGTGGTGCAATGAGTGCTATTGTGTGTTTGATTTTCTCTACCCATTTCACTCTTATTCCTCTTTGGTCGATGTAGTTATAGGAAGGTATTATGTCGTTTTCAAATATGTCGTAAATCATTTCTGCATCTACTGCATTTTGATATTCATCTTCTTCATGACTTTTTTCTTCTGCTAAAGCCCAACCTGCTTTATCAACATAGCCCTCTGCCCACCAACCATCTAAAACAGAAAAGTTTACAACTCCATTCATAACGGCTTTCTCTCCACTTGTTCCCGATGCTTCTAAAGGTCTTGTTGGTGTATTCAACCACAAATCTACTCCTCTTATTAAGTGTTTTGCTAAATACATATCATAGTTTTCCAAGAATATTATCTTGCCAATAAAGTCTTGCATCTTGGAAATTTCTATAATGCGTTTGATAAGACTTTGCCCCGCTCCGTCTTGTGGATGTGCTTTGCCGGCAAAGACAAAGACTACTCCAGAGTTTACGATTTTCTTTAAGCGTTCTATGTCGCTAAACAATAGGTTTGCTCTTTTGTAAGTTGCAAAACGTCTTGCAAAACCTACTATTAACTTATTGTCTGTTAGTTCGTTTATAGTTTGAAAATAAAGCTGTGGCTTCTCTCCTCTTTTTGTGTAATCGCTTTTTAGGCGTTCTTTTATAAAGTTTATAAGAGTTAGCTTTTCATTATGGTGTGTTTGCCATATTACTTGGTCATCTACCTCATAAATCTTTTTCCAATATTGGGCGTTTGATTGGTCTAAAAGATAGTTTTCCGAAAAAGTCTTTTTATAAAGTTCTAACCAAGATTTAGATGTCCAAGTTGAATGATGTACTCCATTTGTTACATAATCTATATGCAACTCTCTTGGGAAATATCCTTTGTAAAGATATGAAAACATCTCTCTACTTACTCTTGCATGTATGCGACTTACTCCGTTTACTTGTTGAGAGAAATTCATGGCTAATACACTCATAGAGAATTTTGCCTTATCTTCATCTGATTCTTTACCAAGTGCATAGAATTCTTCCCAACTTAAATGTAGATAATCAGCAAAACGTCCTAAATATGTTCTCATTAAATCTTCTGAAAATACATCATGACCTGCTGGAACTGGCGTGTGAGTTGTGAAAAGTGTGCTACTTCTTACTATTTCTTGTGCTTGCTTGAAAGTAAATGCTGATTTTTGAATATAGTTGCGCATTCTTTCAAGTGAGGAAAAGGCTGAATGTCCTTCATTATTATGGTATAAGACTACGGGTAGTTGCAATTCATCTACCAATCTCACACCTCCTATTCCTAAAAGTATTTCTTGTTTTAGTCTATTCTCCCAATCTCCTCCGTATAATTGATTGCTTATAAGTCTATCTTCAAGGCTGTTTTCTTCAATGTCTGTATCTAATAAATACAAAGGTACTCTCCCTACATCGCAACGCCATATTTTCGCATAAAGGCTTCTTCCTGGTAAGGCTATTGAGATTTTTCTCCATACTCCATTCTCGTCTTTTTCGGCTTGTAATGGCAGATGAGTAAACTTTTGTGGGTGTTGTGCAGAGATTTGATAGCCTTCTTTTGTTATGTGTTGTGTGAAATAGCCATTGCGATAAAGCAAACCTATACCTATTATATTTTTATTAGAGTCGCTTGCTTGTTTTAGATAATCCCCGGCTAACATTCCTAATCCACCACTAAAGATTTTCAAGGTGTCATGCAAGCCAAATTCCATGCTTAAGTATGCAATCATCTCTCCTTCTTGTGATTGCTTTTCTTGCATATAGGAATTAAATAAACTCTCTACCTTGTTTAGCTTTTCTATAAAGTAATCATCGTGTAATAAAGCGTTGATTTCCTCTTGTGAAAGCGATTCTAAAAGGTGTATTGGTGAGCGTTCAAATTTCAAAAACCTTTCTTTATTTATGTATTCAAAGATTTCGTATGCTTGATTGTTCCAAGTCCACCAAAGGTTTTTACTTAATCTTTGTAGGAATTCTAATTTTGTTGGTAGCTTTTGCTTGATGAATATCTTTTTCCAAACAACTTCTTCTCCCCATGCTTTTTCTTGCGAGTATTTTCCGGAGTATGCTTGTTTATAAGAGTAGCTTTCTTTTCTTTCTTCGCTTTTGCTTAGGGCTATATCGTAGGCTTTTAGATAATTGTCTATTAGTTTATCCCATACTATTTCTTGTGATAGCTTTTGGGCTTGTGCTTTTATTTTTTCTAATTGTTCAAAAGGAGTATTTAAGAATGTGAGAATAGTATTTTTTATCTCTTTTATGCAATCCTCTGTATTCTCATCATTGCGTTCTATCACTGTAAGGGCTTGTCCTAATTCATATTCGGCTTTTTTCATCCAAAGACCAAATCCCGCTAAACTTGTTGTTATGCTTGGAACTCCAAAGGCTAAACTTTCCATTGGTGTATATCCCCAAGGTTCATAATAAGATGGGAAAACGGATAGGTCAAAGCCACAAAGAAAATCAAAGTATTTAATGTTTACTTTGCCATCACCTCCATCTAAATATGATGGTATGAAAAGGATTTTTACCTTGTCTGTTGCAAGGTTTAGCAAGTTGCTTTCTTTTATTGCATTGTATATAGCGTCTTTTTCTTTGTCCTCAATATAGGCCGGAACGGCTATTACGCCTATTATCTGTCTTTCTATATTGCTTTGATTTAATTCGCCTAATGCTTTTATGAATAGGTCTATTCCTTTGTTTTTAAATTCGTATCTTCCCGAATTTATTATCAAGAAGGCATTGTCTGAAATATCTGTTTGTGTTGTTTGTCTAAGTATAGAAAGTACTTTCTCTCTTGAGTGTTGTGATATTCTTTTATATTCTTCGTCTTTAGCTACAAAGTCGTTTTCAAATCCGTTTGCTGTGATTACATCTGCCGATTTCTTAAAGAATTGAATGCACTCTTGATTTGTGATTTCGCTTACGGTTGTAAAGGCATCTGCATTCAAGGCTGAAAGCTTTTCCATAGAGTATTTTGCTCTCATATTAAATTGATTGGCTACGCTTTCGCCTTCATAGTATTGTAGATTGCTATATAAGGGTTTGGAATTACCGGCTAAACATCTTCCTAATACGCTTGCATGGGTTGTAAATGTGGTTGCTATTTGTGGACAATGGTTTTTAAGGTATAGAATTCCGCTTCCTGTCATCCATTCATGGAATTGGGCTACTATCTTATCGTTAGATTCTACATAGTATTCGTAAAAGCTTTCTATCACCTTTGCCGCTGCATATCCAAAAAGGCAAGGCTCTATATAATCCCATGCTCCTGTAATAGAATCTAAGCCATATTCTTGCCAAAAGTCAGAAAAGATATCGTCTTTTTGAGAGATATATGGGGTAAAATCTACTAATATTACAATGGGTTGCCCTATTATTTTCCATTTGCCTATTCTTATTCTTAAGCCTTTTGATTCTGCATAGCTTTTCCATTGTTTAAAGAGAGAGGTGTCCTCAATAAATTCTTGCTTGTCGCTTTTGTCTTTGCAAATATCTGGCCCTATGAGAATGTATTCGCCTTTTATTCTCTCTAATAGGCTTTTGGCTTTGGTAGAAACAACGGTGTGTATGCCTCCTACTTTGTTGCATACCTCCCAACTTGTTTCAAATAAATAATTAGGGCGTTTCATTGTTGTGGTTTATAAATTTAACATTCTATTGCGTGCAGAGGCATATCCCGATTTTATGTCTTCAAAGATTTCTGCTACGCTTTTTGGTGCGTTTAAAAGGCTTGCTACTTGTCCTATTTCCAATTCGCCTTCTTCTAAATCGCCTTCAAACATTCCTATTCTGCTTCTTCCTGTTCCTATCAAGGCTAATAGCTCTTCTTTGCTTGCTCCTTTTGCCTCTGCTTCGGCTACTTGCGTAAAGAAACCTCCTTTTAAAAGTCTTGTTGGAGAAAGTTTTCTAAAGAATAACATTGTGTCACCTTCTTTAGAATTGATTACTGCTTGTTTGAAGTTTTCGTGTGCAGAGGATTCCTTGCTTACTGCAAAGGCTGAGCCTATTTGTACGCCTTCTGCTCCAAGTGATAGCATTGCAAAAACTTGTTCTCCGCTTACTATTCCTCCCGCTGCTATTACCGGAATTTTTACCGCTTTTACTATTTGTTGAACTAATACAAGCGTTGTTGTTTCTTCTTTTCCATTATGTCCACCTGCTTCAAATCCTTCTGCAACTATTGCATCGCAACCTGCTGATTCTGCCTTTAATGCGAACTTTTCGTTAGCTACTACATGAACTACTTTTATGCCATGTTCTTTTAGTCTTTGTGTGTAAAGTGCTGGATTGCCGGCAGAGGTGAAAACTACAGGGACTTTTTCTTCTATTACCTTTTCTATATGTGCTGCACTATTAGGATTCATCAATGGAATATTTACTCCAAAAGGTTTATTGGTTGCTTGTTTTGTTTTTCTTATGTGTTCTACCAAAACATCTGGAGTCATTGAGCCTGCTCCTAACAATCCTAATCCACCTTGATTGCTCACTGCAGAGGCCAATTCCCAACCACTACACCACACCATTCCTCCTGATATTATAGGAGTATCTATTGATAATACTTCGCAAATTCTTGTATTCATATTTTTTTCTTTGTTTTTTTGAAATTTTTCTTTGTTTTATTTTTTTAATTCTTTGTTTTATTTTATCAATTCAAAGAATTATTCTAATGCAAAAATAAAACAATTCTATGTATCATCTGTTCAAAAAAACTAAAAAAACTTTGTCTATATTATATTTATTTGTAATTTTGGACTTTGAATTTATTATAAAACTAATACTTATTAAAGGAATATGAAAAAAACAACTATCTTTTTTGCATTAATTATATTGTTATCAATCAGTGGATTTGCACAACAAGGTGGAGATTGGAGAACAGGTAAATGGCATAGAAATTTCCAAGAACATTTATTGATAGTTCATGCCTCTTCTAATCAAACTGCTACATCTCAAAGTATAACAAACCCTTATAGCATAGGTTTTAACATAGGATATCAAAATCGTGTTAGACCTTATAACAAACGCAATCAAGTATCTTTAGGTTGGGGAGTTTATTCAGGAGTTTTATACTATCCAGGTTTATCAATCAGACATGCTGCAGTTGGAGCAACAGAAGATTTAGGATTTGGAAGATATAAATCTTATGCAGAAGTTCCATTTATGGCAAGCGCTACAATGTATATCACAACTCGTCCAACATCAAGCTTCTTCTTTGAATTAGACGCAGGTTGTAATATGATGTTAGGTCAAAAAGATTTCTCAAAATATGATGACCTTGTTTATGTTCAAAAAGAACCAATTCAATCTGTAAGAGTTTCTCATTTTGTTCCAACAGCAAGATTCTTAATTGGTTTTATGACAGAATTAGCACCAAACTTACGTTTTAGAGGAAGTTTTGGTGTTCAATATGAATTTGGATACACAGACCATTATTCAGGAATATTAATAGATGACTCATTTACTGCAAGAGAAATTACTATGTCTAATGACCCTACTATCAGTACTGTAATAGAATTAGGTATTGCATATTCTCTTTAATTTCTAATAAAATGTTATGCATTTATTCTATACACCGGATTTAGAACTTGAAGAAGGAGAATTCTATTCTTTAGATAAGGAAGAATCCTCTCATTGTGTAAAAGTATTAAGACTAAAAGAAAAAGATACAATCTGCCTTACCAATGGTAAAGGCAGATTTGTTTTTGCAGAGATAACAGATGCTATGCCTAAGGCTTGTAGTTTTGTTGTCACAAAGATGCAAGATGATTATGCTAAAAGGGATTATCGCATTCATTTAGCCCTTGCTCCTACAAAAAATATGAATCGCATAGAATGGTTTATAGAAAAGGCGGTTGAAATGGGCATTGATAAGATAAGTTTCTTTGTAAGCGAACATAGCGAAAGAACTAATGTTAAGAGAGAGAGACTTGAAAAAATAATGGTTGCCGCTTTAAAACAATCGCTTAAAGCATATATGCCAGAATTAGATGTGGAATGTGATTTGAATCAATTAATAGAAAACTCTCAAGAAACTAAAAGATATATAGCATATTGCAAATCTGAGGGTAGAACAAGCATAAAAGCAGATTATAATGCAAAGGAAGATGTTTTGATATTAATAGGTCCAGAAGGCGACTTTTCGGAAAAGGAAGTAGAATTAGCATTGGCAAATGGATTTAAAACAATAACATTAGGAGAAAGTCGTTTAAGAACAGAGACAGCAGCACTTTTTGCATTACAAAGCATACATTTTGTAAACATGTAGTATGAAGAACAAAATATTAGCATACATAATAATAAACATATTCTTATTTACCACCATAACAGCTCAAACAAGTATAGCTCTTTTGAAATATAATGGTGGTGGAGATTGGTATGCTAACCCCTCTTCACTAACAAATCTAATTAAGTTTTGTAACGAAAACATAAAAACAAATCTATCGGAAAACTATCCTACCGTAGAGGTTGGAAGCAGTGAGATATTTCTTTATCCAATCTTGCATATGACAGGACATGGAAATGTAGTATTTAGCCCACAAGAGAGAGAAAACCTAAGAAACTATTTGATAGGTGGAGGCTTTTTACATATAGATGATAATTATGGTATGGACCAATACATTAGACAAGAAATGTTAAAAGTCTTTCCCGATTTAGAATGGGTAGAACTCCCCTACACTCACCCTATCTATCATCAAACATATAGCTTTCCAAATGGATTGCCAAAGGTTCACGAACATGATAACAAAACACCACAAGGCTTAGGACTCTTTTATGAAAATAGATTAATATGCTTTTATAGCTACGAATGCGATTTAGGCGATGGTTGGGAAGATGAAGCGGTACACAACGATACTTATGAAAATAGACAAAAAGCCCTTAAAATGGGAGCAAATATAGTAGAATTTGTATTCATGCAATAAAAAACAAAGAATTATGGGAATAGATTTCACAGAAATACTAACAGCCTTTATGGTCTTATTTGCTGTAATAGATATTACAGGTTCAGTACCCGTTATTATTGATTTAAGAAGCAAATCAAAAAAGATACAAGCAGGCAAAGCAGCTATAATATCTTTTTTTCTAATGCTTGTATTTCTATTTGTGGGAGAAGCAGTTTTGAAATTCTTTCACGTTGATGTTCATTCCTTTGCAATAGCCGGTGCAATCATACTTATAGCCATTGCAATAGAAATGACCTTTAATGTAGAACTATTTAAAAACGATGGACCAACAGAAAATTCAACAATAGTACCCTTAGTTTTTCCTCTCATTGCGGGCGCTGGTGCTATGACAACAGTACTATCTCTAAGAGCAGAATGCGAAACAATAAATATCATAATAGCAATCGCACTAAATATGTTATTTGTGTGGTTTGTTATATCAAAAGTGCAATGGGTAGAAAAAATCCTTGGCAAAGGAGGAATCTATATCCTTAGAAAATTCTTTGGAGTCATACTATTAGCGATGAGTGTCAAACTAATAATATCAAATTTAATACCATTGATATCATAAACAAAAAACAACAAACACTATTATGCAACGAAAATTTACAGCAAACGCAAAGAAAATCATAGAAGAATCAAGACAAGAAGCCGTTAGAACAAGATGTCAAAACATAGAAACCGAACACCTTGTTTTAGCCATGCTACACTACAATCAATGCAAGGCAGTAGAAGTAATAGAAGAATATTGTCAAGACGTATCAGCACTAAAACAAGACCTTAAACAAAGCCTTTTAGCCTATTCAATAGATGAAAATGTTTATTCAGAACCAGCCGACATTTCCTTTTCGGAAGAATGCGATATGGTTTTAAAAGCAGCCAATATTTCAGCAATGAAAAACAACTCAAAAACAGTTGGCACACTACACATACTATCAGGAATCTTTTTCAAGACAGGCAATCGAACAGCCGAAATACTAAAAAAACACAATATCACAGCAAGTGACATTAATAATCTATTAAGCAACACCACACGCGATACCTCAATAAAAATACAAGTAGCCTCGGTAAAAGATGTAAAACAATTCTTCTCACAATTAGAAGACCAAGCAGGTGACATCTTAGAAGGTGAAGCACCAATGCTACAAGAATTCATAAACAATATCATACCTAATAATAAACAAGAAGAAAGCGAAAGCTCAAACGAAAAAAGCGAAACACCATTTCTTAACAACTTTGGAAAAAACCTAACAGAAGCAGCTAAGAGAGGACAATTAGACCC
>RHMF01000986.1_pt1 | contig 12807 bp, 6 predicted proteins | sample 5365151 | NCBI WGS metagenome assembly RHMF01 (sample SAMN10266501, study PRJNA497801) | feces metagenome | isolation source: feces | host: Bos taurus | place: China: Prairie of Fairy Mountain | collected 2017-08-14 | reverse complement strand
GATTACCAATTATAAAATATTTCATTTTTATTTATCAATACAAGCCAAAAACGCCTATTTTTTTAGTAAAAATCATCGGCAAAATAGGATTTTTCGGTCGAAAATATAGTTTTTATCTATCCTAAATATGTAATTTTAAGAGCAGTTCCGAACCATACAAAAACAATTTATCCCATATACACTGCCGAAACAATTGCATATGGGATAAATATTAACTACTGATACGTAACGATATTAGTTACGCACCACTTTGCGTATCGCCACACCTCTGTCGGTAGTTACACGCAATGTATAGTATCCTTTGCTCAGTTTGGATAAATCTATTATATAACTGTCGTTGTATAGTGCCACCATTCTACCCACTGCATCCATTACCTCTACTTTGCGAATATCCGTAGTATTGAAAGTAATAGTTCCGTTGGTTGGATTTGGATAGAAACTAAGTTGGTATAACTCGTTGGCTGTTTCTATTCCTATTTCTTCTATTGTCAGAATAAGTGTTACCACGCTGTCGCAACCGCTCGAAGTTTCGCCATAATAGTAGTATATTCCGCTTTCGGTGTATGTGGTATCATTCCAAACATATTCATTTACGGCAGTGTCTACTATAGTATCATATACCGGATAGTTTATTGCAAGGTTAAGAGTAACCACACTGTCGCAACCATTTTCCATTGCATATACATAAGTAGGTGTATCAGTGCTTTCGTAATAAGTAATACCATCTATCCATGTAATACTGTCGCAGGCAACAATAGTATCTGTTGAATGTTTGCTATTAATAGTAAGATTCAAAACAATTACACTGTCACAACCATTTGTAGCCGTCAGTATATATGTAGGTGTATTAGTGCTTTCGTAATAAGTAACACCATCTATCCACGTAATGCTGTCGCAAGCTACTATAGTTTCAATATATCTAGAACTGTGCTTGATAGTTAGTTTAAGTGTTACTACACTATCGCAACCTGCAACATTTGTTAATGTGTATGTAGGAATATTAGTACTTGCATAGTAAATAATTCCATCAATCCATACAATACTATCACAAGCTACTATATTATCTGTTGCAGTACTTGGTTGTGCTACTGTAAGATTTAATCTTATAATACTATCATTGCCTGTAGGAGTTTGTATAGTATCAAAATAGGTTCCTGCTACCGAAACAATAAATCCATTTTCATTATAAATTTCGCCATCACATATAATTGCATTTATTGTTGTATCTATATCATCGCACATTTCCATTATATCTACAAAATAATTTCTCCAATTATAAGTAGGATTTGTATAGAGCGATAAACTTCCACAACAAACCTTCAATACAGCACTATCTGCTATGTGATTAAAACGAAAACTGCTTCCTACCAAAGAATTACTCAAGATTACAACTTCTTGTAAACTTAAGCAACTATCAAATGCTAAACTTCCAATAGATGTAACTGTGTTAGGAATTACTACGGAAGATAAATTGGCACAGCCGGCAAAAACACCACTTCCAATAGTCCTCACTCTATTCGGAATAATCACAGAGTCTAAATTTGTTCTATAAAAAGCATAATCTCCAATTGAAGTAATAGAATTAGAAAATGTCACAGATGTCAGATTATGACATCTCGAAAAAGCTGAAGCTCCAATAGATGTAATTGAATTAGGAATAGTTACAGAAACCAAACTTGTACAAGCATAAAATACTGTACTTCCAAGAGATGTAAGCGAATTTGAAATAGATGCGGAAGCGATACTTCTACAGTTTTCGAATACATTATTTCCCATAGAAGTAACTGAATTTGGAATAGTTATCGAAGTCAAAGAATAACAATCTTTAAAAGAATGACCTCCGATAGAAGTAACCGAATTAGGAATAGTTATCGATGTCAAATTAGTACATTTAGAAAAAGTACATCCACCAATAGTTCTAACTGACGATGGAATAGTTATCGAAGTCAAACTGGCACACCCATAAAAAGCATAATCTCCGATAGAAGTAACTGAATTCGGAATAGTTATTGAATCTAAATTTATACAATTGTAGAAAGTGTTATTACCTATAGAAGTAATTTGTCCGGAAATAACTACCGAACTTAAACTGTCACAACCACTAAAGGCTTCACTACCGAGACTTCTTACAGCATTAGGTATTACTACGGATAATAAACTACTACAATTATAAAAAGCTTTTGTACCAATTGATGTTACAGAGTTGGGAATAATTATAGATGACAAATTTCTACACCCATAAAATACCGAAGAACCTATTGTTGTTATGTTGTTAGGTATATTTATAGATACTAAATTACTACACCCATAAAAGGCTGAAGCACCAATAGAAGTAACCGAATTTGGCAAAATAACTGAAAGTAAATTTGTACAACCATTAAAAGCTGACGAACTAATTGTTACAACTGTACCTAGAACAGAAATAGCTGTGTCTGTTCCAATATATTTCAACAATGTTGTCTTTGTTGTATCACTATATACAAAGCCGTTTTCAATATGTGCATTCATAAATAGTGCTCCCCAAGGACTGCCTGTGGCAACGCCATGATAAACGATGTGTTTTACATTTTTAAAGGCATTTGTACCTATCGAAATAACCGAACTCGGAATATTTACGGAACTCAAATTTGTACAATTATAAAATGCATTTGTACCTATTGATGTAACCATATTTGGAATATTAATAGTGTCCAAATTAATGCAACTATAAAATGCATTTCTTCCAATAGACGTAACAATGCTGGGCATGTTTACATATGCCAAACTTGTACAATTACTAAAAATATAATCACCTAGAAAAGAAACAGAATTAGGTATATTTATAGTATCTAAATTACTACAACCTTGAAAAGCATAACTTCCAATAGAAATAATCGTATTCGGTATATTTATGGAATACAAACTACTACAATTCTGAAAAGCATTATTCCCAATAGAAGTAACTCGGTACGTTATGCCCTGGTTTATTACTGTATCAGGAACAACAACTGCTGTTGAATTAACGTAACAATCTTTTACTTGAACAGTATTAGAATCAATTACACCATATGTTAATTCGCCTACTGTAAATTGCGTTTGTGCCACAAGTATACTTGTACATAATAGGGTACACCAAAATAATACTATCTTTTTCATTCTTATTATATTTATTTGTAGTTATTTACACATTATTCAATATTTGTTTGAATGTGCAAAGTTACATAATTATTCGGAATAAAACGTACTTTCCCCTTTTTTTTTAGGTTACATCTAAAAGTTCTTCCCTCGTAGTTTAAAAGTTATTTTCCCCCTATAGAAAAGTTGTCTATCCCCTCTGCATTTCTACATTCCAAAGTTTGGAATATACTTTTGTTGTACATAAAAAAAAGTGGTGCAGTGGGAGTAGCAAACTTTTTGAATGGGAGAAAAATATTTTGTAGCCATAGGTTATGGAAAAAGAACCTAACGCTATTTTTTCAAAAAAAACAATCATAAAAAAAGCGGAGCAAACAAAATACTCCGCTTTTATAGTAATTTCTAAAAATTGCTTTACCGATAATTTATGATTTTTTCAAGAGTAGCCTCGAGTTGTTTGATAAGCAAAACTGTCTGCAACTTCAACTATATTATTCAGTCGGCAACTCGTTGCTAAGTACTAATAACTAATCATTTGTCATAAACTATTCAAGATATTAACACAAATATATCGACATTTGAATAAAAAATATGATAAAATATCTTATATAATCAAAATAATGTGTATCTTTGCAAAATCAAAATTCGTATTTATTAATAACCATACAACTATTTTTATTTGATTATGAAAAGATTATCTATTATCATGATGATGGTTTTACCATTATTTTTTGCATCTTGCGAAGGTGGATTTGAGGGTTTACTTGGCGATATCGTATCTCAAGCCACAGGCAACGCCAAAATTTATGTCATCGACGACAATAATAACAGCGATACTTTGCGCAGTGAAATTTTTGAATTCTCGTTGGCATCTAATTTCGATACCGTAATCGAAAATGTCGAAATTTCGTACTTGGTAGGTTTTTCGTCGCACACTTCGTTGGAACAAACCACTATTGATTTTCCATTTATGTTCTACACTTTGTCGGACACAGTAGCAGGTACTCACTACATCGACCTCCAGTTAGACACCGCTTTTATAGCAAACTTTGACTACGAAGAATTTATAAACAGCAACAGAGATAACGTTATGGCACTTATAGCCGACGAAGAAACTTGGTATGTTGCCACATCGGGCTCTATCCAATTAACAGAATATGAAGGCTACGGTGGATTGGTACAAGGCGAGTTTGCCGGCGTACAAGCCTACGAACTTACCAAATCTGCCATCGAAGAAATTCAAAGCCTATACAAATCGGGCAACATATTAGAAGCCATCGAAAAAATAGAAGCAATACCGGTAGTATCGCTAAGTGGCGACTTCAACAGCCGAAACATCGATGTGTTGGGGTTCTTTAACAGTTTTGCTTCTAACCTATAAAAACTTCGGTTGAATATTTTTGGGTTCATAATAAATAACTATTTCGCTTGCAACTGCTTGTTGCAAGCGTTTTTTTATGGGTATACACCACACTTGTGGGATTCAAAAAAAAATCGTAACTTTGCAATCTTATAAATATATTTAAACACATAAAGTATGAAGAAACTTTTACTTTGTATAGCAGTTGCACTGCTTTGTAAATCAACTATTGCACAAAACATAGGCGTAATACCTACACCTCAAAACATAGAAATAAAGCAAGGTGTATTGGAAATTAAAAACAGCAATATATTGCTATATCATCAAAACGATGAGGCTATGTGTCGCAAACTGATACAAAAAACATTAACCTCCGAAACAAACAATTTGATGGTAACATACACCACCAACAAAAAGGAGCTTCGCAAAAGCTCCTACCCTACTTTGGAGATACGCCTCAACCCTCAATTGTCGTTTCCGGCAAATCCCACACAAGGCTATGTGCTCGACATCACAAGCAAAGGCATAACCATTGAAGCTATCAGCGAACAAGGTTTGTACTATGGCCTTTTGACTTTGAAACAACTGATAAACAAAGCCTTGTTAGACAATCCATCTAATGTAGCCATTCCTTGCATGAAGATAACAGACTATCCCACATTGGAATATCGCGGTTGGCTCGACGACATAAGCCGCGGACCTATCCCTAATATGGAATTTTTCAAAAAAGAAATACGCACCATGGCCGAGTATAAGATGAACTTCTTCAACTTATATACCGAACATGTATTCAAATTATTGTCGCACCCCGACATAGCCCCCGCCGATGGTATAAGCACCGCCGAAGTAAAAGAACTTATCGAATATGCCAAAGAATACTACATGGACTTTGTAGGCAATCAACAATGCTTTGCACATGCCGAAAAGACACTTTCCATACCCTACTACAAAGACATTACCGACACTCGCTACAATCTTAATCCCGCTACCGAAAAAACATACCGCTTTTTGGAAGAACAATTTGCCGAAGTAGCACCCGCTTTCGAATCGCAATACTTCAACATCAACTGCGACGAAACCGAAAGTCTTGGCTCGGGCCGAGCCGGAAAATACGTAGACAGCGTAGGCGGTACCGACAATGCCTACTGCTTGCACATCAACCGAGTATACGACATACTTCAAAAATACAACAAAACAGTGCTGATGTGGGGCGATATAATAACCAAAAATCCGGAAATGATAAACAAACTACCCAAAGATATGCAGTTTATAGTATGGAGCTATGTGGCCGCCGATAATTTCGACGAACATATACGTCCTATACAACAATCAAAGCACACCTTCTGGATAGCACCGGGTATGAGTATGTGGAGCACCGTATTCCCATTGGTAGACACATACATAAAAAACATAGGCAACCTTGTAAAAGACGGACACCAAGCCGGCACCAAAGGCATGATGAACACTGCATGGGACGACTCGGGCGAATCGTTGTTCAATAGTGCATGGCATGGTATGGCGTGGTCGGCCGAAATGAGTTGGAACCCCATAGTTGCCGACAACATAGAACAAACCGACAGCCAACGCAAAAAACGCGAAACAACTTTCAACACGAACTTTAACACTCAATACTTCGGCACATCTACCAACGCCACAGCACTTATATATGCAATAGGCAATCTTGGCAACAACCCCGACGTAGGAGAATGGATGAACACAGGATCGTTGCACGAGCCTCTACTTGATTTCTATCCATCTAAAGTGGATTCAAGTATGATTACACGTGCCGACAACGTGCTTGCTCTAACACAAAATTTGCTGAAAGAGTGTAACAAAATAATAGCCGACAATAGCATCGCCAATAAAGATATATTCCTAAATGCACGCTACGCAGTAAAACGCATTGCGGCAACAGCGATGAAAAACAAACTACGTGTGCAATTATACAACACCTACTGCAACCCTTCGCAAAACAATATAGCCCAATCCAAAGCCGGTATCGAAGAACTATTCCAAACACTTAAAGAATTGAAATACGACTATTTGCTATTATGGGACTATGAATGCCGACAATATTCGAGAGAGATAGTAACAAACCGCTACGACGACTTTGCACGCGAACTACTCGAAGCAGAAAACCACGTGTTTATAAACACCGAACTATCGGCTGAAGGCACACCGGTAATATCGCTAAAAACAATATATGCCGACCGCCCCATATACTACACTACCGATGGCGGCAAACCATCGTCGGCTTCAAAACAATATAGCAAAGCGTTCGAAATATCGAACTCGTGCTTGGTAAAAACCATAGCCTACAACCAATATGGCGACAACAAACAAAACGAACGCTACATACTATACCACAAAGGTATGGGACACTTAAAGCAACTAAACACCAAATATAGCACATACAATGCCACCTATTCGGCAGGAGGCGACAACGCACTGCTCGATGGAAAAATAGGTAGCGACAACACCTACGCCGATGGTCATTGGCAAGGATATTGGGGAGTAGACATTGATGTGGAAATGGATTTTGGCAAACCTACCGCAGTAAACTCGGTGTCGATGCGTTTCCTACAAAACACATACAATTGGATATTGGCACCATACACCATAGAAATATACACCTCGACAGATGGTAAAAACTACAAACTGATAAAACAAGAAAACCTACAACCTAAACTTCAACTATCAGGCTGTATAGTAAATCCGGTATCGGTACGAAACGTATCGTGCACCACTCGATATCTGAGAGTAGTGGCCAAAAATCCGGGAAAACTGCCATCGTGGCACCCCGCAAAAGGCAACGACTCATATCTGTTTGTCGATGAAATAGTAGTGGAATAAAATTATAAAAAGATTGTGTCGATATATCTAACAATATGTCGACACTTTTTTTATCGCTACCCAAATGATTATAATCATGGGATTGGCTCCCTCTACGCCCTTCAACACAACATCACCAAGTGTTTTAGATAATTCTTCCACACAAAATATTACACCTATAATCCTACAGAATTTTATCTATTCGTAATAGTATATTTGTCTAATTTCGTCGCGAAGCTTCGCCTCTTCGCCCAAATTGTTGGTATATTTTACTCTTCTGCGTGTCCAATTGCCATAGGCATCGTATTCAAGATAGGTATAAGAAGTAATATATAACTCTCCGGATTTTATATACATTTCCCGCTTTTCAGCCAAATCTCCTCTATCTGTGTAAATATATTCATCACAGTATATTAACGAGTCTGTCGGTTTTCGATACCACTCGTCGTTATCATCATATCCACAATCCACCCAATATATTAGTTCTTTTAGCAACAGACCTTGCTCGTTGCGAATATATAATATACGGTCATCATAACGATCCCACATCATAAGCAATCCGTTTTCGTATGTTTCAACAGAACTTATACCAAACTCATATTCACCATTTCGGATACAATCGATCGTCACTACATTCCCCTGATATTTAAAGTTATATTGTGTGGTGTCATTTCCAAATCTTCTATATTCTATCCGTTTAGAATCCTTTAGACGTTTGCCTTTGTAAGAAAATCTAATCTCAGTGTCATTACATTTTATCTGTTTCAAACGACCTCTTTTATCATAAGTATGCACACTTGACAGACAACAATCTTTTTCACTATAAATAGACTCTTGCAACAATCCATCTTTGGCAAATATCCAAACTTCGCTAAATATAAAAGTTGGGTGCACAACTGTACACCCTTTCCATCCCGAAGTGCTACTGTCCACCTGTCTATGGTTGACCATTCTCACCGGTCCTTTCAAACCCTCAGTTTTTAGCGATACAACATAGTCGTAGGATTGTGCAAAAGTTGTAACGGCTGTCATTGCCACTGCCACAAATACCATAAATAGCTTTTTCATATTTTTTATCGTTTGTTTTGCGCTGCAAAATTACAAACATTTTTTCATTCCACAAAATTATTCATGTTTTTTACACCCGGCTTTCAAGTCCACGACAGTATACCGTCAATTCCTTCATACCCGGGTATGGCGAATTTAATGGTATACCGCGAATTTTACTTGCCTTTATCTAAAGGCAATTTCTCTAACGAAATATTCTTTGACTATTTAATATGCCTCCATGATATATCGTCAACCATCGCCACACTAAGGCATACAGAAGTCGATTTTATCGCAAATCGATTACTCGAAATATAAAAGAAAATCATCGCTTCGTTTTATGATATTTTTAGAAATTATCGCATGCTAAAAAAGGACCTTTAGAGTGGTATTTAGAGAACATTGGAGAGGTCTTTTCAGAAGTATGCACTCTTCAGTTGAGAAGAGTGCAGTCTTCATCTGTGAAGAGTGCAGTCTTTAGAAACGAAGTATGCACTCTTCGAAAGAGAAGATTAGAATATTTGAAAATCAAACACTTACCATCGAAAGTAAAAACGCTCTGAATTTCATTCTGTAGAAGACATTGTTTTAAGTATTATTAACACATATAGAGATTTGAATCCTGTGGCTTTTGAAGTTGAGTTTGACAGAAAATGTCGAATAGAATTTACCGAATGTTATAGTCCGATACCATTATAATCTTACTAAAATTCTAACTGCCGATTTGATTTCAAAAGCATGTGGTTTAGCACCCGTAACCCACATAGTTTTGGGTCGAAACCCTGCGGTTTAGAGGTCGTAAGTATGGTAGTTATGATGGCGAAACCGCACAGTTGCAGCAATCAGCCCAAATTCATAGAAACAAAAAAAAGAGGCAAATCCTTATCGGATTCACCTCTGATAACAATGTATTATGTATGGAATTTTATATCGTTTGTTCTATATTCCAAACAAATGCACGCACACCTACTTCTTTGTTTCTCAAGTCGAGTTTGTGGACTGTTTCCATCAATGTTTGCACCTTGTCGTCGTCAACCATTACAAGCATGGCCGAGTTCATTTCGGGCCAAGTGTGAGTACCGCGACGTGGTTCGCCATTTTTGCTACCACGACCTTGCACTTGTTCCCACATTGTGAAACCTCTTATTCCCAACTCGTCCAACATAAATTCTACACGTTCGGTGTTGGCTTGGTTGTATACTATAAACACAGCTTTCATATATTTATAATCTTCTTTTGGTTCAACAAATTAAAAACTATTCTTTTTCGTGAGTATCAATTTGCATAAACACGAAGTTCTTTCTTATCTTTTCAAGACGTTTCTTTTCGTCGTTGCGCACAAATACTGCGTAAAGCACCGGCACCACGATAAGAGTAATTATAGTGGATACTAACAAACCACCTATTACGACAATACCCATAGTGTTCCATATTTCGGAACCCTCGGAAGTGGTAAATGCCATAGGCACCATACCTAAGATGGTAGTAAACGCAGTCATAAGCACAGGACGCAAACGGCTTTGCCCCGAAAGAGCGATGGCTTCGCGCAATGGCACATCACGTTCACGCATAAGGTTGATGTAGTCCACCAGCACGATACCGTTTTTAACCACAATACCTATAAGGAGTATCACACCCAATGCGCCCACCATATCCAAGGTTTGCCCACTGATAAGCAATGCCATAATAACCCCTGTTATAGCAAATGGGATACTCATCATAATGATAAATGGTTTGCTAAAACTTTCAAATTGCGACGCCATTACGATGTATACAAGCAATATGATAAGAGCAGCAAGCACTCCCATGTCGGCAAAGGATTCTTGTTGGTCTTCGTAGTTACCGGCTATATCCACATGTATACCTTGAGGTATGTCCATATTATCAAGCACTTTTGAAATGCTAGCAGCCAATTCGCCCAACGAAGTTTCGTAAGGAGTCACAGCTACAGTAAGATAACGTTGACGGTTTTTGCGTTCTATTTCAGGTGGACACCAATATTCTTTCACCTCGGCTATTTCTTTCAACTTTATTTTAGCTCCGGTAGGTGACATAATAGTAAACTCTTCTACATCAGCAATACTATTGCGATAATCTTCTTGCAAACGAGCAACGATGTAGTATTCTTCGCCCTCTTCTTTCAGGTATCCGGTTATCATACCATTTATTCGATTACGCACATAAGTAGCCACAGTGCTACTGCTCAAACCACTACGAGCAAGTTTTTCTTTATCGAATATTATTTGAAGCTCAGCACGGTCTTCATCTCTACTTATCGTAATATCACGAGCACCGTCTAAATTTTGAAGATTATTTTTAAGCTCATTAGCAAAATTGTATGATTGGTCGAAGTCGTAACCATAAACTTCTATGCTCACGCTATTGTCTCCCCCCATACCACCACCGGATGTAGACACTTGGTAGTTTACAATTTCAGGATATGTAGCTAACTGATTCCTTAAAACTTCAGCCATTTCCCAAATAGAGCGTTCACGTTCATGTTTTTTGGTAGCACGGACAGTGATACTAATTTTGTTGTTTGATGTCGATGAGAACATAGCCCCCACACCGGCATCGTCGTTTGTACCGGCTGATGTACTTACAAGTATAGTTTCAGGTAAAAGTTCTTTGATGTCGGCTTCTATCTGACGGGCAGTCTTCAAAGTTTCTTCAATACGAGTACCACGTTGCAACTCTACAGTTACGGACATTTGTCCACCATCTTGTTGGTGCATAAAGTCGGTACCTATTTTACCCATAAATACAGGCACCATCGAAAGAGCAAATATAAGCACTACTATGAATATTGTAAAACCTTTGTGGTTCAAACAAGCACGCAATAAATTAGCATACCATTTGTCGACAGCATCAAAAGCACGACCTACAGTTTTAGCATAAGTAAAACGTTTTCTATCTTCTTTTTCTTTAGCATTATTTTCTTCAGCTTTTGTAAGGAAGAAAGGTTTTGCTTTCAAAAGTTTCGAGCAAAGCATAGGAGTTAAAGATATAGCCACAATAGTTGAAGTACATACTACAATGGTAACAATCCAACCCAATTCTTTGAACATAATACCAGCCATACCGCTAAGCATTGTAAGTGGAACAAACACAGCTACAATAACTAATGTAGTAGCAATAACGGAAGTCCACACCTCGTTTGTAGCATATATAGAAGCCTCACGAGGGGATGCTCCACGCTCTATATGTCGGGTAATGTTTTCTAGAACCACAATAGCATCGTCCACCACCATACCAATAGCTACAGTAAGGGACGCAAGAGATATGATATTCAAAGAACTATCTGCTAACAAAAGATATATAAACGATGTGAGTAGCGAAATAGGAATAGTTGTAGCAATAATAACCGTAGCTCTCCAATTTCCAAGGAAAATGAATACTACTAATACAACAAACAACAAAGCATAAAATATACTTTCAGCCAATCCAAAGATAGCGTTTTCAATATCTTCCGAACCATCACGAATAATGTCTATCTGAATATCAGGAGGAAGAGTTTTTTGTATCTTTGCCATTTCAGCACGCACCTTACGAGCAATTTCTACAGTATTTGCACCGGTTTGTTTAGTGATAATCATACGTACAGCTTCTTGACCATTGAGGCGTTCGTCGAGCGAGAGGTCTTTAATAGTATCTCTTACAATAGCTAAATCACGTACAAAAACTTGCTTACCATCTCTTGTGGTAGTTACTACTATATCGTTTATTTCGGAACTTTCTTTGTATTCACTTTCTACACGTAACTGATATTGTTCTTTACCCATTTTTACGGTACCCGAAGCTAGATTCAAGTTATTGCCACTAATGGCAGCACCAACACTTTCCAATGTCAAATTGTAAGCGTCGAGCTGTTTTGGGTCCAAATCGATATACACATAACGTTCGGGAGCTCCGGAGAAAGATATGTTACCAATACCATCAATACGATTTAGCACATTACTTACGTTATCTTCCAGTATTCGGTCTAAGCCAGGATAACTTTCTTTGGCAGTAAATCCATATACCATTATAGGCATAGCTGAAGAGTTCAGCTTAAGGATTGTAGGACGCGAAATATTGTCAGGAAGATTGTCATAGACAAGGTCGACATATGAACGAATATCGTTCATAGCCTCATCAATATTGCTACCCCATTCAAATTCCAATGTAACAATGGATATATTATCTTTTGATGTAGAAAATATATTTTTCAATCCATCTACGGAGTTCAATGTATTTTCCAAATGCTTTGATACGTTCATTTCCAATTCGCTGGCATTGGCACCTGCATAGGTTGTCATTACCGTTACATAGGGCATATCCATCTCAGGCATTTGGTCTATTGGGAGTTTCGACAACGAAAACAGCCCCAATATAGCCACTGCCACAAACACAAGGGCTGTGGTAATGGGCTTATTTATCGCGGTTTTGTATATACTCATAGTATTCTATTTTTT
>RHMF01000985.1_pt1 | contig 12813 bp, 11 predicted proteins | sample 5365151 | NCBI WGS metagenome assembly RHMF01 (sample SAMN10266501, study PRJNA497801) | feces metagenome | isolation source: feces | host: Bos taurus | place: China: Prairie of Fairy Mountain | collected 2017-08-14 | reverse complement strand
CCTCCGGCGCAGGCGGTCAGAAGGTCAACAAGACCTCTTCCGCAGTTCGTCTGACTCACCTGCCCACCGGCATTGTTGTTGCAAGCCAGGTCGAGCGAAGCCACTTCCAGAACCTGGAGAACTGCAAGAACATGCTGAGAGCCCGCCTTGCTGAGATCAAGGAGCGCGAGCACCTTGAAAAGATCAGCGACATCAAGGGTGTACAGCACAAGATCGAATGGGGCAGCCAGATCCGCTCCTACATCTTTATGCCCTACCAGTTGGTTAAGGACCACCGTACCGAGGTTGAAACCGGCAATATCCAGAGCGTAATAGACGGCGATATTGACCAGTTCATCAACGCTTTCCTCTCCAAGAAGGCTGAACACTAAGAAATACAAAAGCCCTGAATTCTCAGGGCTTTTATTATGTCTATGAAAATCAACACAAAAACAATCCTTATAAATCTTTTGGGCAGCGCCATACTGGCTTTCGGCTTTTATAACATCCACGCTCAGGCAGATGTGACCGAGGGCGGAATGCTGGGGCTTACGCTGCTGGTGGAGCATTGGCTTCACATCTCCCCTGCTATTTCCGGCTTTGTGATGAGTGCAGCCTGCTTTTTCTTCGCGTGGAAACAGCTTGGCTGGAAGTTCATCGTGATGAGCATCGTGGCAGGTCTTGGATTCTCTGTGGTTTACGGTATCTGTGAGCTTTTCCCGCCCTTATACCCCGACATTGCCCTCTACCCCCTCCTCGCCGCTATACTGGGCGCGCTGTTTGTGGGTGTTGGCGTAGGACTCAGCGTCAAGGTCGGCGGTGCTTCCGGCGGTGACGATGCTTTGGCAATGGGCCTAAATAAACTGACAGGCGTTAAAATCAGCACAGTCTACCTTGTAAGCGATGTATCGGTTTTACTTCTATCCTTAACTTATATCCCTTTGGAAAGAATCTTGTATTCTCTGCTGACAGTTGTGCTGTCGGGCCAGCTCATAGGTTTTATATCCAAAAAGTAAAAGGCTTCCTGACGGAAGCCTTTATCTATTGCTGGGACCTGCATCGCAGTCAGCAAAAATCATATCATCAATATCATAGCCCATGCATATACCTCCTGTAGTTTCAACATAGGCTCATTATATGCAGTGGCTTTTTCTTTTATGCCTGTCTTAATTTGATACTTACAATTTCAGGGCGATTGAACATGCGAGGAACGGGTACGGAGTTTCCAAGGCCGCGGGACACGCACATTGTAAACTGTTCGCCCTTATAAAGTCCAATCTCAAAATCCGCAAATAGGCTATGGCTCACATTGAACAGTCCACCGATTATAGGCAGGCGCACAATACCGCCATGGGCATGGCCGCTGAGAATGAGGTCAACGGGCAGTTCGGGGTACTCCTTCACCCAATAGTTGCGGTGTCCCAACAAAAGTGTAAATTCATCGGGATACTCCTGTCTCAGCTTTTCCACAAAGGCATCCGGCTTTATCATATCGGCTCTTCCCAAAGGATCATCCACACCGGCAACAACTATTCTCTCGCCATCGCGGTATATGGCCTGGTACTCATTCCCCAGATACTCTGCACCGTAGTTTTCCACAAGCTCTTTGACTCTGTTTGCTATACGGCCACCCTGTTCGTGGTTGCCGCTTACATAGTATATGGGCGCAATGCCCTGCAATTGACGGAGCAGAATTTCAAAGACATGGATATTTCGCATATTGTCCACCATGTCACCGGTTATGGCTATCAGGTCGGGTTTGAGCTTCTTCAGCTGCTGAACCAATCTCTCATTATTGTCGCCAAAGCTCTCACCGTGAAGGTCTGAAAGCTGGACAATATGAAAATCCTCAAATGCCGCAGGGAGTTTCTCGCTTCTTATCTCGTATTCAGTTATTTCCATATTATATTTGCTGTCTGCCGCCAAGGCGCCTGCAATAAGCAAAGCCGAAGCCACAGCCGCTATTTTTTTGCTTTTCTTCATATTTAAGTACCTCGTCACTTAAGATCATAACATATTTGTGATTAAAAAAATATAAAAAGTTTGGAAACAAATTCGAATTTACTTGAAGCTTTTCATTATATAGGGTATAATCCAAAAGTCTTTATGACAGTATAACACTTAAAAAGGATGACATACAATGAGTGCATCAACCAAGAAAAAAGAACGCCAGCTCGCTCGTGAGCAGGGCAACGACAGAAAGGCTGCTGCCGCACAGGCACTGGCCGAGAAGAAGGCTGTTGAAAAGCGCAAGTGGACCATCGGTATTGCTATTGTAGCAGTTGTGCTGGCCGCTGTTCTCTTCATCAACTCCAGCTTCCTCGTAAATAACTCCACCGCTGTCACCATCGGCGACGAAAGCTACAACGCAGGTGCTGTCAGCTACCACCTGGGCGCACAGTACATGATGTGGGCTAACCAGTACGGCTCTTATGCTGAGATTCTGGGTCTGGACACCAGCAACGGCATCTCCGGTCTGGCTTCTCAGGAATGCCCCCTGATGGAGGATGGTTCCTGGAGAGATTATTTTGCTGCTGCCGCTGAGCAGGAAATGCTGCAGATTCAGGTTCTCTGCAAGTATGCTGAGGAAAACGGCATCACCCTCACCGAGGAAGAGATTGCTGCTGTTGACGCAGAGCTGGAAGAGGCTGCTGCTTTCGCTGAGCTTATGGGTTACGGCAACGAAAAAAACTTCTACGTCATGAACTACGGCTCTGCTGTTACCCCCGAGATTGCCCGTGAAGAGTCTCTCCGCGGCACTTTGGCAAACAAGGTTATCACCGAGTTCACCGGTGCTCTGGAGTACAGTGCTGCTGAGCTGGAAGAGGAGTACAAGAGCTTCAACGGCGAGGCTGACTACTTCAACTACTCTTACTACTACACCGAGACCGAGGCTGACGCAAAGGCAGTTCTCGAGGCTTACAACAAGTCCACCGGCGATGACTACTCCGCAAGACTGGATGCAGCTGTAAAGTCTGTTGAGGCTGATTCTGCTGCAGCTATTATGAACAACACCCTCGGCTCCAACCTCTCCGGCAGCTACAAGAGCTGGATGATGGAGCAGACCAAGGCCGGCAGCGCAACCCTCTCCGAGGGCAACAACAACGACTACTATGTAGTTGTATTCCGCAGCCGCGAGGATAATCACTACAACATGGCTAACATCCGCCACATCCTTGTAAAGGCTGAGGCAGCTGAGGACGGCACTTACTCCGACGAGGCAAAGGCTGCTGCAAAGAAGGCAGCAGAAGAAATTCTTGCTAAGTGGGAAAGTGGCGAAAAGACCGAAGAGAGCTTTGCCGCTCTGGCAAACGAGCTTTCTGAGGACACCGGTTCCAACACCAATGGCGGTCTCTACGAGAATGTTATCAAGGGTCAGATGGTCAAGGAGTTTGACGAGTTCTGCTTTGCCGGCCATCAGGCAGGCACTACCGGCATCGTTTACGGTGAGAGCGGCTCCTACGCAGGCTACCACGTAATGTACTTCGTTGGCGAAGGCCAGCAGTACAGCGATGTTCTGGCAAAGGACAGCCTTGCTACCGCAGCTCTTGATGCTCTCTTTGCTGAGCACAGCGAGGGTCTCTCTGTTGACCGTGGCTTCGGCTTCAGATTCGTAGGCTAATTTAAACACAAAATCCGCTATCCTCGATAGCGGATTTTTTATAGGTGATACTAATGGAAGAAAGAACTTTAAGAGCAGCAATGCTTTTGGGCGCAGATGCAATGGAAAAGCTAAAGAACAGCCATGTGGCCGTATTTGGCTTGGGCGGTGTCGGCTCTTGGTGTGCAGAGGCTCTCTGCCGCAGCGGTGTGGGCAAGCTCACCTTGATCGACGAAGACGCCGTAGGCAAAAGCAACATCAACCGCCAGCTCATCGCTTTGGAATCCACTGTGGGAAAAAGCAAGGCTGAGGTGCTTGCTGAAAGACTTCGGGACATTAACCCCGATGGAGACTTTCGCCCTGTCACAGGCCGCTACGAGGCCGCTGACAGAGAACGTTTCTTGGCAGACTACGATTATGTTGTGGATGCCATTGATCTTGTGGCCTGCAAGGTCGACCTTATAATGAGCTGCCGCGAAAGAAACATCCCCATCGTTTCCGCTTTGGGCACAGGAAACAAGATGGATGCTTCCCTTTTGCAGATAAGTGATATTTCCAAAACCAGCGGCTGCGCCTTGGCCAGGGTTGTGCGCAAGGAGCTTAGAAATCTGGGTGTAAATCACCACCCCGTAGTATTCAGCCCCGAAGAACCTATGGAAGCTCAGCAGTTTGAAGCTCCTCCCCCGGGAAGAAGGAGCATCCCCGGCTCTTTGGTGTGGGTACCTGCCACTGCGGGCATGCTTTTATGCCAGCATGTTATAACTGAACTTATAAAAAAATGATGAGCATAAGCTCATCATTTTTTATTTGGGGCCGTTGCTTACAATGCAGCGGTCATAATCGTCATTTTTTTCGGTTATCTTCAAACCCTCCGCAGACTCAGCTTCAATAGTTCCGCGGGGTAACTGCAACAAACATGTAGAGTTGTCTATTCTTTCGCAGACGCAATAGGCAGCAAAACAAGCTAAGCATGCAGACACAAGCAAACAAGCCGCCGTGTAGTTTGCAAAAAGATTGCCCAAAACCAAGCAAAGCATTGTGAAAATGGCCATCAGAGGTGCTGCCACCGCGGAAAACAGCGCAGCTTTTCGCTTTGGGCAGGCAGGCAAGCTTCCAACAATTCTTCCTGTTTGACCATTCACGGCATACATATACTTTTCATTGTTCCACTGTGTGTTTAATATCCACACAGGCAGCATTATATACTGCACTTTGCCCTTGCCGATTTCTATGTGCTGATCTTTAAGCTCTATACCGTCAAATTCAGCAGCCACAGCCTCTTTCATTTCCTTACATATTGCCTCTTCAAAAGCACCCTCAATATCCAAAACCATATCGGGCATATTGGTATCGAACTTTTCTGCAAAAAATCCCGTAAGGTATGCAGGTGAAAAAGACTTCAGCTTGCTCAAATCATAGTTGCTGACTGCATCCATATAGCTATCGGGCATTTTTTCAGATGCGTCCACCAGTATTTTCTCAAACTTCATTTCGCCTGTGCGATAAATATGGAAGTATTCGTTTCTGCTGGGCCCTTCCGCTTCATTCCTGCTTTGATAAAACCTTCTGCCGTAGTAATACTGTTTGGCCTCCACGGAGTTTTCAAACATCCAGTAGGGCACATACACACCCTTGATTTCCTGAATGTGGTTATTGTCTGCAAAATTTTTGGGCAAAAGAGGGGAATTCTTATAATAGTTTGTGAGCGTCTTTATTGCATCTTCTCGACTGAGCTTGAAAGGCAGAACATAGTCAGGCTTATATGCACCGCTGAGTCTTTTTCTTATAATCGCGTGGTTTTCGCAATAAGGGCAGGCGGTGGCGGCAGTAGCCTCATCGCAGATGAGCTTTGCGCCGCAGGTGGGACAATGATATTCCCTCATACCTTCCTCGCCGTCTTTCCAGCCGTTCTTGAGGAAAGTTCTCTCCCAGTTGGGCATCTCATCCACTATCTTATCAATTCTCTCAATCTCTTTTTCTATCCGCTTTTCCATGTCTCTGCTATCGTAGGAACTGAAGCACTTGGGGCAAACCAAATAGTCTGAGAAAGTGCCGCTGCTGCGCAAGTTCTCGCCGCAGTTTTGGCAGTAAAAGCCAAGATGCTTATAGGGATTTTTGGCCATTGCTTTCACCTCTTTGACAAATCTCCCGACACCTTGTGATGTCGGGAGATTTTTTAATATCAGAAATTACTTGCAGAACTCAACAGCGGTCTTAGCTGCCAGTCTTGCGTTATTGAGAACAAGCTGGATGTTGCTCTCAAGGCTGTTGCCGCCGGTGAGCTCAACAACCTTAGCTAGCAGGAAGGGAGTGGTCTCCTTGCCCTTGATGCCCTGCTCAACGCTTTCGCGCAGAGCGGTCTCAATTGCGTTGTCGATAACTTCCTTATCCATTGCGTACTCAACGGGGATGGGATTGGTTACCAGCATACCGCCCTTGTAGCCCAGCTCGTGCTGTGCCTTGAACATCTTTGCCAGTTCCTCAGCAGTGTCAACACGATAGTCAACACCGAAGCCGCTCTTTCTGGTGTAGAATGCAGGCAGCTCTTCGGTCTCGTAGCCAATAACGGGAACACCCTTGGTCTCCAGGTACTCCAGAGTCAGACCCAGGTCAAGGATGGACTTTGCACCTGCGCAGACAACCATAACGGGAGTCTGGCCCAGCTCCTCAAGGTCAGCAGAGATGTCCATGGTGGTCTCTGCGCCGCGGTGTACACCGCCGATGCCGCCGGTAGCGAAGATCTTGATGCCTGCCATGTTTGCAATGATCATGGTGGTAGCAACGGTGGTAGCACCGTCGATGCCGCGAGCTACGATTGCAGGAATGTCGCGACGGCTTGCCTTAACAACTCCACGGCCTGCCTTGCCCAGATGCTCGATCTCTTCGCGGCTCAGACCTGCCTTCAGGCGGCCACCAATGATAGCGATGGTTGCAGGAACTGCACCGTTGTCACGGATAGTCTGCTCAACCAGCAGAGCGGTCTCAACGTTCTTGGGGTAGGGCATACCATGGGAGATGATGGTGCTCTCCAGAGCAACTACGGGACGGCCCTCTTCCAGCGCCTGCTTTACTTCGGGTGCAATATCAAGATACTTGTTCATATGACGAACACTCCTTTACAAAAATTTCCTATTATTACTTGGATTTTACATAGGGCTTGCCGCTGGCTGCAGGAACATGGGACTTACCCACGAACAGAACCAGAACGATAACGGTAACAACATAGGGGATCATGGAAATGATCTGCATATCAATACCGCCGCTGCCGCCAAGAACAACCTTCAGACCGGAGCAGAAGCCAAACAGCAGGCAGCCCAGCAGAGCGCCCTGAGGCTTGAACTTACCGAAGATAACAGCTGCAATGGCGATAAAGCCCTGACCCACAATGGAGATGGGTCTGAACTGGGTGGAAATGGTCATGGTGACGCAAGCACCGCCGAGACCTGCCAGGAATCCGGAAATACAGACGCAGAGGAAACGCATGACGATAACATTAATACCCAAAGTTTCACAGGCCTGGGGGTGCTCACCGCAGGCGCGAAGACGCAGACCGAAGCGAGTCTTATAGAACACAAACCATACAAGTGCTACCAAAATGAATACCAAATAGGTAGAGGCGTAGGTTGCAAAAACGTTGTCTAAAAATCTGCCGAAAACGGTGCTGGTGTCAAATGCATTTGCAAACAGTTCGGGGATTTTCTGATCGGCAGTAAGGGGAATAGTGTCGGTAGAGTCGAAAAGGACTCTTGCCAGCATGATAACCACACCGGGGCCCAGCATGTTGATTGCAGTACCTGCAATGGTCTGGTCTGCGCCCAGCTTAACGGTTGCGAAAGCATGGAGCGCGCCAAAGAGAGCGCCTGCCATACCGCCGCAGATGAAACCAAGCCAAGGGCTGCCGGTGAAATAGGCAATAACTGTGCCGGTGAAAGCGCCGGCGGTCATCATACCCTCGATACCGATGTTGACAACACCGGAAACTTCAGAGAAGCAGGAACCCAAGGCTGCATAGATAAGAGGAGTTGCATATACAAGCGTTGCAAAAAGGATTATGCCGAAGCTGTTAACGAAATCATTCATTATGCTTCCTCCTTTCCTTCTGCGGCCTTAACGGACTTGGACTTTTTCTTCATATACTTGAGTCTTTCAAAAATAACGGAAATTGCTATGAAAAATACAACCGTGCCGACGATAACATTAATAAGCTGAGTGGGAACACCCTCAAGATTCAGCTTGCTGCCGCCGTAGGTGAGAGCGCCATAGAAGAGGCCGGCCACAAGAACACCGAAGGGGTTGGAGCAGCCCATGAGAGCCACAACGATGCCTGCAAAGCCAAAGCCTTCCTGGCTGGAGAAAACAGAGATTCTATTGCCCATACCCATGAGCTGCAGCGCACCGCCAAGACCTGCCAGCGCACCGGAAATTGCAAGAGCTGTGAGGATGGACTTGTTTACATTGATTCCGCCATATTCAGCTGCATGTCTGTTTGCGCCAACAGCCTTCAGCTTATAACCCAAAGTGGTTTTGTCGATGATGAACCAAGCAGCAACCATCATGGCAATTGCCACAAGGATGCCCCAGTTTGCAGTGGGGCAAAGACCCAAATTGCTGATAAGCTCCTTGGGCAGCAGAGTGCTTGCGTTGGCAGAAATGTTGCGGGTAGCTTCAGCATTGCCCTCGGAGTGGATTGCTGGAATGCCTGCAATGTAGTTGGAGAGGTAAAAAGCGATCCAGTTGAACATAATCATGGAGAGAACTTCGTTGATGCCTCTCTTGGTCTTGAGGATGCCTACAATAATGCCCCACAGAGCGCCTGCTGCCATAGCAGCTATAAAGCACAGGGGAATAAGAATGACCTTGGGCAGATCACCAAACAGGATGCCTACCACACAGGCAGCCATGGAACCCATTACAAACTGACCCTCAGCACCGATGTTGAAAACACCGGTTTTAAAGGAGAAGGCAACAGAAAGGCCGGTCATAATATAGGGTATCGCATAGACAACTACATAGGAGATGCCCTTTACAGTGGTAACGGTAGAGAGCAGTCTGCCGTAAGCATCGCCAATGGAAAGACCCATGACAAGCAGAAATACCGCGCCTACAACAAAGCCGAGAACAATGGAAATGAGTATGTGGATCAATCGATTTTCCGATATATAAGTCAATAAATTTTTCTTATTCATCGATCTTGCCTCCTGCCATCATCAGGCCAAGGTTATTTTCGTTTGCATCCTTGCCGGGGATGGTGCTGACAATCTTACCGTCAAAAATAACGCCAATATTGTCGGACAGGCTCATGATTTCATCCAGCTCGAAAGATACCAGCAGAACTGCCTTGCCGCGGTTACGCTGTTCTACAATGTACTTGTGAACGTACTCAATTGCACCAACGTCCAGACCACGGGTGGGGTTAACTGCAATAAGCAGGTCCTTGTCGTTCTGCACCTCGCGGGCGATGATAACCTTCTGCTGGTTACCGCCGGAGAGAGTGCCTGCAGGGCGCTTCTCGCTGCCGCCGGGACGGATATCGTAGTTTGCGATAGACTCGGTTGCGTGGGCGAAAATTGCAGGGCGCTGGAAAATATGCTTCTTGGAGTAGGGCTCCTCGTCAAAGTTCTGGAGGATCAGGTTATCCTCAATAGCAAAGTCCAGCACCAGACCGTGCTTCTGACGGTCTGCAGGGATGGAGGAAACACCATGGTCAAAGCCGAAACGGGGAGGCTTATTGAAAACATCCACACCGTTTACAAGCACAGTGCCGGATGTGCCCTTTCTGAGACCGGTGATAACTTCAACCAGCTCGGTCTGACCGTTGCCGTCAATGCCGGCAATGCCAAGGATTTCACCGCGGCGAACCTGCAGATCAAGACCGCTGACAACTTCAACACCTCGGTAGTCAAGGCAGTGCAGATCCTTAACATCAAGAACTACTTCGCCGGGCTCCTGTTCGGGCTTGTCAACCTTGAAGGTAACATTGCGGCCAACCATCAAACTTGCAAGGTCACTTTCGCTGACCTTCTCAACATCAACAGTGTCAATGTACTTACCCAAGCGGATAATGGTGCAGAAGTCGGCAGACTCCTTAATCTCCTTGAGCTTGTGGGTGATGATGATAATGCTCTTGCCGTCGCGGGTAAGGTTTCTCATAATGCGGATAAGCTCAACGATCTCCTGAGGAGTCAGGGAGGAGGTAGGCTCATCCAGAATGAGGATGTCTGCGCCGCGGTAGAGGGCCTTGAGAATCTCCACGCGCTGCTGCATACCTACGGAAATGTCCTCGATCTTTGCATCGGGATCGATTGCAAGACCATAACGCTGAGAAATCTCCACAACGCGCTTTCTTGCCTCTGCCATATCAAGAGCAGGGCCCTTGGTAGGCTCGGTGCCCAATACGATATTCTCGGTGACGGTGAATGGCTGAATCAGCATGAAGTGCTGGTGCACCATGCCGATGCCTGCCTTGATAGCGTCACGGGGGTTGTTCATTTCGATTTTCTGTCCGTTAACAAGAATGTCACCGGAGGTGGGCTTGAACATGCCATAGAGCTGGTTCATCAGAGTGGACTTGCCGGCGCCGTTTTCGCCCAAAATGGCGTGAATTTCGCCCTTGTGAACGGTAAGCTGAATACCGTCGTTCGCCGTGAAGTCACCGAATTTTTTGACGATGTCGCGCATCTCGATGACCGGCGTATTCATATCTATGTACTCTTTTGCCAAGTGGAATGCCTCCCTTAATTAGTCAAGCAGCTTGAAGAATGCTTCCACATCGGCTGCATGCTTGCCGAAGCACATGATGTGGTGGTTGTTGATGGGTCTCTGGAGGAAGTAGCTGAAATCATCCAGCTTGATTTTAACCTGAGTGCGGCAAAGCATCTTGCTGAACTCAACAGGAACGATAACACCCTCCTGAGCGTGGTAACGGCTCAGATCGCCCTCGCACTTGAAGATGGTGCAGTCACCCTCGTTGAAGGTGCCCTGAACAGCAACACCGATATCGGACTCGAAGTGGGTGTTGAGGCAGAAGTCCTTCAGCATGGTGGTGGGAATGGTGCAGTGGGCAAAAATGCCGGTGCCATCAGCGGTGTTGAAACGGTTTGCGTTGCACATGAACATAGGTTCGCCGGTGATAGCGCCCAGAACCGCCATGGAGAGCAGAGAGGGAACGTCACCCTCGCAGCCGCCGTAGATACCCTCTGCATTGAGGATAGCCAGTGCAATACAGCCGGTGGTCTTGATGGTGTCCAGCAGGTCAAAGCAGCGGATGGTTACGCCACAGAGATCATACTTTTCAACCAGGCGCTTCATTGCGCCGTATACATAAAGAGCCTTTTCAAGCTCGTCTTTATCGAATTCCTTGGTCTTGAAGAGCTGGACGTACTCGTTGTCGGGGTATTCCTTCTTCTCGTACTCTTCAAGCAGCTCTGCAATAGTAATGCTCTTAAAGCCCATGCCCAGCTTTGCCATCATGACATCGGGGCAGTAGTTGCTGGCGATGAGCCAGTCGGAGGAAGAACCGATGGTGCCAATGTTCTTGCCCTTCAGGCTTGCCTTAGCTCTGTGAGCCTTGAGAACACTGCGCAGCTTGTCGGCAACCTGCTGAACATCGCCGTGGAGAATTTCGCCGCAGCCGCCGTTCTTATTCAGGAAGCTGAGGATTTCCATGGATGCAGCAAGAGAGTTGGTCTCGCCGGAAGTGAGGATGTAGCAGTAGCGGTGCTTGACCTGCTCGAAGATTTCCAGGAAGAAACCCTCGCTGCCGCCGGAGGCAACATAGAGCAGAGCGATATCCTCCTTCAGATAGTCCTCAAGGGAAACTCTCTGTAATTCCTCGCCAAGTGCCTGGGAAACCGCACCGATATAAGCGCTGATATCGCCATCGGTAACCTGAGAAAGAGTGCTTCTTATCTGATAAAATCCGACCATATCTATTTCTCCTTTTAGGTTTATTTTTCCGAATTGCATAGATAGGTGTATTATACCACAAATCACTATTATTTTCTACTGCTATATGCAAAGAATAAACAGAAAAATAAAGGCTTTCCCTTGCAAAACATAGACAATTTGAAAATAAAAAAGCTCCGTCTTTCGACGGAGCTTTAAATGCGTAAATTAAATTACTTCAGAGTGAACTCGGGGCACTCTGCAACGGTGGAGGGAACGGTCTTGGTGCCTGCGATAATCTCTGCCTTTGCGTTCTCAACAACGGTCAGAACGTCAGCGGGGATGTTGGTCTTGGTGGGAGCGATGTCAACGCCGCCGTTGGACAGGTCGTACATCATAACGCCGGGAGCAAACTTGCCCTCAGCAACTGCCTTGGAAACGTCCTGTGCTGCGATGTCAACGCGCTTCATAGCAGAGGTGATGATGCAGTCGAGACCCAGCTCTACAGCCTGGTCCTTATCAACGCCGATACCCCAGATGCCTTCCTCAGCGCAAGCATTCATAACGCCGTTGCCGGTGCCGCCAGCTGCGTGGTAGATAACGTCAGCGCCCTTGGTGATCATGTCCTTAGCTGCGGTGTTGCCGCCGGCGATGTCGCCGAAGTTGTTAGCATTGTACTGGAGAACAGTTGCATCGGGGCAAACTTCCTGAACACCAGCGATGAAGCCAACGCCGAACTGGTTCATAGCGTCGGAAACCATGCCCTGAACGTAACCAACGGTCTTGGACTCGGTGACAGAGCCTGCAACCAGGCCTACCAGGTAGGAAGCCTCGTGCTGAGCGAACATCAGGCAAGCTACGTTGGGCAGGTCAGCGCAGGTAGCATCGTCGATGATAGCGAACTTCTGCTCGGGGTTAGCCTGAGCAGCTTCCATGGTAGCATTTGCCAGCATGAAGCCAACGCAGATAATCAGGTCGTAGCCTTCGTCGATGAAGGTGTTGATGTTGGTCTGGTAGTCAGCGTCGGTCTTGGACTCAAGGTAGTTAACCTCGAAAACGTTCTTGTCCAGAGCCTGCAGGCCTTCCCAGGAAGACTGGTTGAAAGACTTGTCGTTTACGCCGCCAACGTCGGTAACCATACCGATCTTGATCTTGTCGGAGCCGCCGGCATTGCCGCCGCAAGCGCAGAGGGAGAATGCCATGCAGAGAACCAGAGCAAGTGCGATGATCTTTTTCATGTGTTTTCCTCCAAATTTTTTAATTTCTGCAAGTTGGCCGCTTTACAGCGGCCCTCATAGGGTAATTATACCATAACAGCCTCTACTAAAGCAAGGGCATAATCGCCCAAA
>RHMF01000984.1_pt1 | contig 12830 bp, 14 predicted proteins | sample 5365151 | NCBI WGS metagenome assembly RHMF01 (sample SAMN10266501, study PRJNA497801) | feces metagenome | isolation source: feces | host: Bos taurus | place: China: Prairie of Fairy Mountain | collected 2017-08-14 | reverse complement strand
GCGGCAGATGGCCGCGGCGATCTGGGGCGCGTAGCGCTCCTCGCCGTAATCGTAGAGGATCCGCTTCAGCTCTTCGTAAGACCAGCTGTTCACCACATCGTGGGCAGTGAGGGGATCTTCGTTGTTCATGCGCATATCCAGCGGGGCATCGGCCATGTAGGAGAAGCCTCGCGCACCGTCATCCAGCTGGGGGGAAGAAACGCCCAGATCCAGCAGAATGCCGTCCACGCCTTCGATACTCAGGTCATCCAGCACCTGTTTGATTTCGCAGAAATTGGAATGAACCAGGGTCACCCGATCCTTCCAGGGTTCCAGCCTCGCGCCGGCGGCCTTCAATGCCACCGGATCCCGGTCGATGCCAATGTGGCGGCCGGTTTCCAGACGCTTGACAATTTCGGAAGAGTGACCGGCGCCGCCCAGGGTACCGTCCACATAAATTCCGTCGGGCTTAATATTCAGGCCCTCAATGCACTCCCAGAGGAGCACGGAAACATGATGAAATTCGCTCACAGTCCGATTTCCTCCAAAGAAGCAAGCAGTTTATCGGGAGAAAGATTCTCCAGTTCAAAGGCGGCATATTCTTCGCTGTTCCAGATCTCCGCCTGACCTGCACGGCCCACGATCATGACCTCCTGGCCCAGGCCCGCATAGCGAACCTGCTCGGAGGTGACCGGGAAGCGGAACTGCTTATCGGGAACACAGCGGTTTGCAAAGGCAAAGATCAGGGTGCTGGCGCCGGAGCGCTTGGCCACGTTCAGATTATTGAAATTGGCTTCCATGGTGTGGAAATCCTCAGCGGTGTAGACCGTGAGGCAGCGGTGGCCGCAGTTTGCACCGATGGTTACATAAAAATCGTTGCCCAGGGCCTCACGAAGCTTGGCGGGCACGAACAAACGGCCCTTATCGTCCATTTTTACGGGATACCGGCCGGTCATCAGTGCTCACCTCCTACCATTTTACTCCACTTTACTACCATTTTGCACCACAAACACAGTATAACTCGTTTTTTCGAAAAAAGCAATCACTTTTTTGTTTCTTTTCTCAACTTCTTTTGTTTTTTCTCCGGATTTTCCCAACTTTTTTCTTTATTTTTGAACATCCGTTCTATTATGCTGCGTTTGAAACCGAATTTCGCCGTTTTCCTCCATCACCCGCAGTTTCCCCGGCCGCCGTGGACTTCGCAGCAGATATTCCGCCAGCGGGCCTTCCACCTTTGACTGGACGATCCGCCGCAGCTGCCTTGCCCCATCCCGGCCACGGCAACCGCGGCAAAGACCGGCAGCCAGTTCCGGCGCGAAGGACAGCACCAGCCCGCTCTGGGCCGTCCGGGCCGACAGCTGCTCCAGATATTTCCGGGCAATTGCCTCCATGGTCTGCACCTCCAGTGGCTGGAACGGGATGATATGGTCAATCCGGCCCAGGAATTCCGGGGTAAAATGCTGCCGCAGTGCCCCCAGAATCTCCTGCTGCTTCCCGGCGGGATTGAAACCCAGACCGTCCCCCCGCTTCTCACCGCCTAAATTGGAGGTCATGACCAGAACGGTATTTTTGAAGCTGACGGTTCTGCCGGTGGAGTCCGTTAGACACCCCTCCTCCATGATCTGCAGCAGGATACCCGTCACATCCGGGTGAGCCTTTTCCAGTTCGTCCAGCAGCACCAGACTGTGGGGACGACGGCGGACAGCCTCCGTCAGTTTACCGCCCTCTTCATATCCCACATAGCCGGGAGGGGCGCCGATGAGCCGGGCCACGGACTGCTTTTCCATATATTCCGTCATATCCAGCCGGATCATGGCATCCTTGCTGCCGTACATCTCCGCCGCCAGCGCCCGGCACAGTTCCGTCTTGCCCACCCCGGTGGGGCCGGTGAAAAGCATGCAGGCCGTGGGCCGTTCCGGATCCCGGATGCCGGAATATCCCCGGCGCACCGCCTCCGCCACGGCGGACACAGCCTTTTCCTGGCCCATAACCCGCATGGAAAGGATGCTTTCCAGATTCAGCAGCCGCTCCCGCTCACCGGCGGTGAGCCTGCCCACGGGGATTCCCGTCCGCTGGGCCACCACCTGGGCAATATCATTGCCGCTTAAGGCCTTGGTGCGCCGGGACTGCTCATTTTTCGCCGTCAGGGTACGCATCCGATCTCTCAGGATGGCGGCCTTTTCAAAATCATTCTCCCGGACAGCTTCGGACATCTGATTTTCCAGTTCCTGCCGCTTATCCGTTCCTCTGGCATAGCGCTGTTCCTCCAGCCGCATCCGGGAAGCACCTTCATCGATAAGGTCAATGGCCTTGTCCGGCAGGTAAAGATCCGGCAGATACCGCTTCGACAGCCGCACCGCCTCCTGCAATGCCTCCTCGCTGATCCGCAGGTGGTGGTGCCGCTCCAGCCCCGGCTTCAGCGCGCGAAGAATTTCCAGGGTGCTTTCCCCATCCGGTTCCTCCACCGCCACCGCCCGGAATCGTCGATCCAGAGCACCATCCTTTTCGATGAACTTGCGGTATTCCTCCCGGGTGGTAGCGCCCAGTATCTGCAATTCTCCCCGGCCCAGAGCGGGTTTGAAGATATTGGCCGCGTCAATGGCGCCTTCGGCGGCGCCGGCTCCCACGATGGTGTGCATTTCGTCCACAAAGAGGATCACATCGCCGCACCGCTTGATCTCCCCCAGCACATCCCGGAGCCGCTCCTCAAATTCGCCCCGGTACTTGGTGCCTGCCACAAGGCTTGCCATATTCAGGCTTAAAAGCCGCTTATCCTTCAGCTGGGGCGGCACATTTCCCACCGCCATCCGCTGGGCAAGACCCTCAGCAATGGCGGTTTTACCTACGCCCGGTTCCCCCACCAGAGCCGGATTATTCTTATTCTTCCGGCAAAGGATTCCCACCACCATATCGATTTCCTTTTCTCTGCCGATAACCGGATCCATACCTGACGCCTTCTGCACCAGATCCTCGCTGAATTGTTCCAACAGTTTCGTATCGAGTCCCTCCTTTTTTCCCTTGGCAGGCGCTTCTGCCTCCCAGCGTATCCATTCCAGTGTCCGGGTGAACAGCTCGTCCGTATCCACCCCGCCCAAATCCAGGATCTCCCGGGCTGCACCCTCCTGCCGGGTCAGTGCCAGCAGCAGATGCTCCGGGGCGATCTCCCGCTTTTTCTGCTGTTTTGCCTCCCGGGAGGCCTGCCGAAGCAGTTTCCTGGCCTCCCGGTCAAAGCCCTGGGCCAGGGGCAGATCCGCCTTTCCCCTGCCCCGGAAGGCCGCGGTCATGGTCTGGGCTGTGGCAAGTTCCAGGCCCAGACCCCGGAGCAGCTGCCCCGCCCGGCCGGGAGTGCGCAAAAGGGCGATGAGAATATGCTCCGATCCCACGCAGCTGTGGCCCAAATCTCTGGCAGAAAGGGCAGAATTTTCAATTATTTTAGCGGTTAGCATATGATAACGCACTGTTTTCCCCTCCTTTTCCGAGAGATTCTGGTCAAAAAAGAAAATTTTTATTCCCCGTCGCCTAAAAAACCAGTTGCAATTTCCAAAATGCGTGCTAGAATAAAAGTACGTTATACATAACGTGCAACAAACAAGAATTTATGGAGGTAATATCATGGCTTACAAGATTACTGACGCTTGTGTCAAGTGCGGCGCCTGCGCCGACCAGTGCCCCGTCGAGGCTATTTCCGAGGGCGAAGCTACCTACGTCATCGACGCTGACGTCTGCGCTTCCTGCGGCGCCTGTGCCGATCAGTGCCCCGTCGAAGCTATCGTTGAGGAGTAATTCTCACTGACTAGTGCCTTCTGGCCTGCGTGCGGCTAAGCCGTACGCAGGCTAATTTTCTGTTAAACGGAGGATCTCATGGAGTATCTGCCCAATGGATATACCCTGGAGCCGGCTCCCGGAGCCTTCCCCTTAAGCACCGATTCCGTGGTGCTGGCCCACTTTGTAAAACTTTCCAAAAATGCCCGGGTGCTGGATCTGGGCGCCGGCTGCGGCACACTGGGGCTGATGCTCTGCGCCGCCGACCGAAACTGCACCGTCACCGGTGTGGAGCTGGATGAATCCGCCCACCTGGCAGCCCAGGAAAACATCCGCCGCAACGCACTGGAAACCCGTATGGAAAGCATATGCGCCGACCTGCGGCAGCTTCCCAAAGAATTTACCGAGCGGTTTGACTGCTGCGTATCCAATCCCCCCTATTTTTCCAGCGGCCCCGCTGCCCAGCGAACACCCCTGGCCCGGCGGGACGACTGCTGCTCCCCTGCCGATCTATTCGCCGCCGCTTCGAGATCCATCCGCTTCGGCGGGGACTTTTTTCTGGTTCAAAAGCCGGAACGGCTGGCGGAGCTGATCATCCGGGGCAGCGAAGTGACCCTGGAGGCCAAGCGGCTTCTTCTGCTTCGCCACCGGGAAAACGGCCCCATTGCCCTGATCTGCCTGCAATTCCGCAAGGGCGGCAAGCCGGGGCTGAAAATCGAAGAGGAAACCCTTTTCGACACAAACAATGAACCCACCGCTTTTTACAAAAGCGTATATCATATTTTGGAGGAATGACCATGGCTGGCATGCTCTATCTCGTCCCCACCCCCATCGGCAACCTGGGCGATATTTCCGTCCGCTGCCGGGAAACTCTTGAAAATGCCGACTTCATCGCCGCCGAGGATACCCGGGTGAGCCTGAAGCTTTTGAACCATCTTGGCATCAAAAAAAGCCTTGTCAGCTACTATGAGCACAACAAGGCATTCAAAGGTGATAAAATCGTGGAGCGGATCCTGGCCGGCGAAACCTGCGCCCTGGTCTCCGACGCAGGCAGCCCCGCTATCTCAGATCCCGGTGAGGACTTGGTGAAGCAGTGCGCCGCCGCAGGCATCACCGTCTGCGCCATCCCCGGCCCCTGCGCCGCTATCACGGCGCTGAGCATTTCCGGTCAAGCCACCGGCCGGTTCTGCTTTGAGGGTTTCCTTTCCACCTCCAAAAAGAGCCGCCGTGAGCATCTGGACAGCCTGAAGAAAGAACAGCGCACCATGATCTTCTACGAAGCCCCCCACAAGCTGGTGACCACTCTCGAGGATATGGCCGAGGTCTTCGGCGCAGATCGCCCCATCAGTCTCTGCCGGGAGCTGACCAAGCTCCACGAGGAAGTCGTCCGCACCACTCTGGGTGAAGCGGTGACAAAATACACCGAAAACGCCCCCAAAGGCGAATTCGTGCTGATCGTGGCCGGTGCCGAACCGGAAATTGAGGAGGCACCCACCGAGGATGATGCCGCCGGATACCTGAAGCGGCTCATCGAAAACGGTCTCAGCCGGAAGGATGCCATCAAGCAGACCGCCAAGGATCTGGGGCTGCCCAAGAATGTGGTCTACGATCTGGCGCTGAATATCGAGGAATAAAAAATGCCCTGCATGAATTTCTTCATGCAGGGCATATGCTTTATCTCAGAAGTTGCCGATCTTTCTGGCGCACTCACCGCAGACATTCTTGCCGTGGAAATTGTTCAGGCCGCGGGCAGAGCTGCAAAAGATGCAGGCGGGCTCGTACTTCTGCAGGATGATCCGGTCGTTTTCCATGAAGATCTCCAGTTCATCCCGCTCCATGATGTCCAGGGTGCGGCGCAGCTCAATGGGCAGAACAATTCTTCCCAGATCGTCGACCTTGCGAATAATGCCAGTAGATTTCATGTGACGGTTCCCCTTGTATGTCAAAGTTTATCTCTTCACGTTTAACGGCTTAAGACGATTATCATTATAACGACCACCCCCTATGCTGTCAAATACTTTTTTAACAAAATTCGAATTTTGTCGCATAAGTGTTGTGTTATGCGAACATTTCTATCATATTGTTTACCAGGGAGGGATTTATATGATCATGACCTGGATCTGGACGGGACTTTTGCTGCTGAGCGTTCTGTTTTCCTTTGCAAATAACCGGGGCGCTGCCCTGGCCGGTTCCGCCCTGGAAGGGGCGCAGGCGGGGGTAACGCTGGCCATTTCCCTTGCCGGAAGCATCTGTCTCTGGAGTGGAGCGGGAAAACTGATGACCCACCTGGGGCTGACGGAGCGCCTTGCTTGGCTTCTCTCCCCACTTCTTCACCGGCTGTTCCCGGATACGAAAACCAACGCAAAACTGGCAGGCAGCTTAAGCGCCAACATCTGCGCCAATCTTCTGGGGCTGGGCAATGCCGCCACCCCCATGGGCATTGAAGCGGCAAAGCAGCTGAAAGATCCGGCAAGGCCCGGGTATGCCACAGATTCGCTGTGCCGCCTGATCGTGCTGAACACTGCTTCCATCCAGCTGATCCCGGCCAATGTGGCGGCGGTGCGGCTGTCACTAGGCTGTGCCGCGCCCTTCGACATTCTGCCCGCGGTGTGGATCACCAGTTTCTGCTCCGCGGGACTGGGGCTGCTTGCAGCCCGGATCATGGGGAGGGTATGGAAGGCATGACGGACTACATGGTTCCCCTGCTCCTGCTGGGGATCTCCCTTTGTGCTCTGCACCGCCGGGAAAACGGCTACGACGTTCTGCTGCAGGGGGCTTCGGAAGGGCTGAACCTGGTGAAAAGCATTCTCCCGGCGTTGGTTCTGCTGCTCACCGCCGTGCATATGCTCCGGGCGTCCGGGGCGGTGGAGGGCATGAGCAAGCTTGCTGCGCCGCTGTTCCGCATCTTCGGCATTCCGCCGGAAACCGCCATGTTGGTTTTCATCCGCCCCATTTCCGGCAGCGCTGCTCTGGCGGTGGGCGCAGATTTGATGGCGCAGTACGGAGCAGATTCCCAAATTGGGCGGACCGTGGCGGTGATGCTGGGTTCCACGGAAACAACCTTTTACACCGTCAGTGTCTATTTCGGTGCGGCAGGGATTCAGAAGACCCGCTATACCATCCCTGCGGCGCTGTTTGCGGACTTTGTGGGATTCACCATGGCCAGCTGGACGGTCAGATGGCTGTTCTAAAGACTTCCCCTGGTGGAAGCCTTATTGGCGCTCCCTCGCCGCAGCATTAACTGCTCTATTATTAAAATTCAGGGCGCACCAATCGGTGCGCCCTGGCGGTTTTATTCGGATTTCTCTTCAGGGGAAGATGCGCCGCGGCGGCGACGGCGGCGCTGGCGGGTGCGAACCTGATCCTCCGGATCGGCCTTTTCGGCACGTCTTGCGTAGGCCTGGGCAGCTTCGGAGGTGGCTTCGTAGGTCAGGCGGCTGACCCGGGTCAGGCCGTCCTCCTGAAGACTCAGGCGGACGCGGATCAGGAATTTGCCATGCTCCGGGCAGGTGGCCAGATCCATATACCGGTGACCGGGCTGGGCAAACCACCGGGATCCCAGCATTCTTGCGCCGCAAATGGGGCAGATATTCTCCTCACCTGCCATGGTGGCCAAAGCGGTGCGCTTGTCGGCAAAATCGTAGTACACCTGCCGGGCAATGCAGCCGGGCAGCTCCGCGCCGTGGAAGCCGTTTTCGTGGCTCTTGACAGCGGCATCATACTCCGCTGCGCCCTTCTTCAGATCCAGCCGGGCGCAGATCAGGGCGGTGTGGTAGGCGTCGCCCAGGGCATCATGGGCCGGGCGGGAAGGTTCGATCTCAAAGATCTCCAGCGCCTTTTTCAGGGCCTTCTGGGAGGTGGATCCGTCGGTCTGGGCATTGAAGATCATCTGGGCATTGTACCAGCGATCAGTCCAGTTTTCCTCCAGGCCAAACAGTCGCAGGTTCTCCTTCAGAATACCAATATCGTCAAAGCCCCAGGTGAGGAATACAACATCCTCGCCGCACCACTGCCGGAAAGCTTCCATAGCCTCTGGGAACGGCACGCCATCTTCCTTCAGCCGGGCTTCCTTGATGCCGGTGAGCTTGCTGACACGGCGGTTCAAATGGCGGTAGTATTTGGGTTTTACAAGCACCTGGAATTCATCCGCCACCTGCTGATCCTCCGTGACCCGCACGGCACCGATCTGGATGATCTCGCCCCGGATGGCTACGGGCAGCACCTTTCGGGAGGAGGGAGAGCCGGGCCAGGGCTGATTCCATTCCATATCCAAAACAATATAATTCATTGCATTAACCTCTAATATGTGTTGTACATGTTATCATATCACATATGTGCCGTAAATGTAAACCCAAATCACGAAAAAAGTCCCGGAGGGTGCATCCTCCGGGACTTTTGCTGCATAGCTTAGATCAGATCCTTGACCAGGGACAGAGCTTCCTCGTCAGCAACCAGAGTGAAATCGGGGTGCAGCTGCAGGATGGAGCCGGGAGCCTGGGGCTTGATGGGACCGAAGAAGCAGTCCTTCACAGCCTGGGCCTTGCCCTTGCCGTTGCAGACCAGCAGAACACGCTTGGCCTTCATGATGGAGCCGATGCCCATGGTGTAGGCATGGGTGGGAACATCCTCGCGCTTTTCAAAGAAACGCTGGTTGGCATCGATGGTGGAATCGGTCAGCTTGACGTGGTTAGTGCCGTTGACGAACTCGTCGCAGGGCTCGTTGAAGCCGATGTGGCCGTTGGGGCCCAGGCCCAGCAGCTGCAGGTCAGCGCCGCCGAAATCAGCGATGACAGCATCGTAACGGGCACACTCGGCAGCGGCGTCGGGGTTGGTGCCGTCGGGGATGTTGCAATTGGCCTGGTCGATATTCACATGATCGAACAGGTTGGTACGCATGAAGTAAGCGTAGCTCTGGTCGTGATCCTTGGTCAGGCCCACATACTCGTCCAGGTTGATGGTGGAAACCTTGGAGAAGTCCAGCTCGCCGCTCTCATACTTGGCGATCAGCTCCTTGTAGGTGCCCACGGGGCTGGAACCGGTGGCCAGACCCAGAACGCAGTCGGGCTTCAGGTGGATCTGTGCGGCGATGATGTTGGCAGCCTTGCGGCTGACGTCGGCGTAGTCCTTGGCGATGATGAGTCTCATAGTGAAAAATCCCCTTTCAAATATGGATGTACGGATTCGTTTGCATGGATTTACACATATATTGTAGCACCAAAACTTCCGTCTGTACAGCCTTTTTCTGAATTTCGGCGAATTTGGCAAAGATTGGATGGAATTTTCTCACGAATCTTCTGGCATTATTTTTAAATCCATTTTTGGCACTGTTTTTATTGCCAGAATGTGCTATCATAGCTCCATCAATCCCAAGGAGGTATTCCTTATGAAGCAGAAAATTTCAACAAGACGTATCGTGCTGGCAGCCCTGATGGCAGCCCTGACCGTGGTGGGTTCCGGTCTGCGGGTCACCATCCCCGTGGACATCGGCGGCAACACCGCTTTCCATCTGGGCAACATCATGTGCGCGCTGTCCGGCCTGCTGCTGGGCCCCGGCCTGGGCGGTGTGGCCGCCGGTCTGGGTTCTGCCATTTATGATATGACCAACCCCGCCTATATTTCCGAAGCCTGGCTGACTTTCCTGATGAAGGGCGCCTACGGCCTCATGGCTGGTCTTGTGGCCTGGGCAGGCAGCAAGAACTGGGGCTATGGGAAGGCCGTCATCGGTTCCCTCTCCGGTGCAGTCACCTATGCGCTGCTGTATCTGGGCAAGACCTATCTGAAGGCCGTGTATGTCCAGGGTGTGGCCCACGCCGGTGCGCTGATCGCCGTTACCGCCAAACTCCCTGCCACCATCTTCAATGCCGCTGTGGCCATCATCTTCGCGCCCATTCTGGGTGTAGCCATCCGCAAGGCACTGGAAAAGAACCACCTGCATCTTGACTAAGCTGAATGCCGCCTGAAAAGGCGGCATTTTATTTTTGAAATGTTCACATTTCCCGGCTTCGCCGTGTTATAATGGCCTTAATCAGAAAAGAAGGAGGCGCTATCCATGTCTTTACAGTCTGTTATGTTCAACATCCGGGCATCCAAATCCGACAAAATCCGGGACGCTGCCATTCCCCTGCCAGAGGGCGTCACCGAATGCCGCGACATTTCCTACGGCAGCCACGGCAGCTGGAATCTGCTGGATGTGTACTACCCCAGGGGAACCACGGAAGCACTGCCCACCATCGTCAGCATCCACGGCGGCGGCTATGTGTACGGCTCCAAAGAGATCTACCGCCGTTACGGCATGGACATGGCCAAGCGGGGCTTCGCCTTCGTGAATTTCAACTACCGTCTGGCTCCCAAGTGGAAGTTCCCCACGCCTTTGCATGATACCAACGCTGTTCTGAACTGGGTATGCAAGAACGCCAGGCGCTACCATCTGGACCCCAGCCGGATCATCCTGCTGGGCGATTCCGCCGGCGCCCAGCTGACCTCCCAGTATGCCGCCATCCACGCAAACCCCGAATATGCCGCAAAATTTCAGATGCAGCTGGCGCCGGTGACTATCCGGGCAGTGGGTCTTTTCTGCGGCATGTATGACATGGTGGAGCGGGCATCCGGCGAGCGGAAGGGTCTGGCTTTGGACTATCTGGGCAAGAAATTAGCCTCTGATGATCCCCGGTTCGATGTGCTGGGCAGTATCGGCAGCAATTATCCCCCGGCCTTCATCGCCACCGCCTGCCACGATTTTCTCCGGCCCTGCGCTGAGCCTATGTACCATTTCCTGCAGAAAAAGGGCGTGGCGGCAGAACATCACTGCTACGGTACCGAGGACCAGGAGGATGTGGCCCATGTGTTCCACGTGAATATTGTGCTGCCGGAGGCCCGGCAGTGCAACGACGATGCGGCGCTGTTCTTCGCCAAATATGTGTAATCAAAGCCCTCACGCAAGGCGTGAGGGCTGCTTTCATTGTTTCATGTAAATATTGGAGATCAGCGGTTCCTTCACCGGTGCGGTGGTGACAACTTCCATCAAAATCCGGGCCATTTCGTCAATGGAGCGGTCAAAGCCCCGGTGATGCCAGTCCAGAACCAGGGTGAACAGACCGGTGATGCAGAAGGTGACCATTTCCAGCCGGATGTCCGATTTTCCCGCAGAGAAGCTGTTGACAATGTCCGGCTCCTCCTCCAGCACCAGGGAAATGGCCTGCTGGGGCAGCAGCAGGGAAATCCGGTTCTTTGCCAGAATATCCAGAAGCCGCTTCTGAGATTTCCAGTAGGCAAGGAAATGATGCATACCGCCCTGACCCACCGATTCATCCGGCACAAAGCTGTTCGTATCCAGGAGGGCATGGTCGATCATGGAGTAGACCACATCCGCCTTGGCATCATAGAGCCTGTAAAAGATCTTCCGGGACAGTCCGGCTACGCGGCACAGCTCGCTGATGGAAATGTTCTCAAACAGCTTCTCCTCCAGCAAATCCAGCAGTGCGGCTTCAAACGTTCGCTGCTGGGCAGCAGATTTTTCCGACACGACTCGGGTATACATGACAGAACCCCCAAAGATAAGATACTATCATTCTACATCCGAAGGATAAAAAAGTCAAATTGACCCTTCACCAAATTCCCTTGGGTTTATTTTACACCGTTGGCACAGAAGCACAGCTTTTGTACCTTGAAATATCCCGTTTCCTGGGTCTATAATACAAGTGTGAATTACCTCCTATGATTCACGGGATCTTACTCCGGTTGTCTGAGCCGCATCCGGGCAAGGGTCATTTATCCAATACGGGATGGGTTGGCGCCATCCTTTTGGGTCACTCTCCATTACGCAGGCGCACCGGGGCAATCGGTGCGCCTCGCATGTCGCCGTCAATTTTTCAACAAAGCAGCCTGCCGGTTTTTTGGGGACAGACCGGCGGACAATTGCTGGATGCACTGGAAAAGACCTGCCTTCGGGCAGGTCTTTTTCATTTCTTCCAGATTTCATGCAATTGGTCAAAAATCTCTTTCCGCAGTTCTTTGGAGCGGTATTGATTCTCCGGGTCCATTTCCCGCAGCAGCTGGGCATGGGCACCGGCCCGGCCGAGGTATTTCTCCCGACTCTCAGGCGTTTCAGCCTCCTCCGCCAGGAACTTTGCGCTCATGGCTGCCCGGAATAAGAAGGGCTTGTCCCAGTGAAATTCCCGCAGGGCAGCTTCCGCCACCTCCAGGTGCGCTGCAAACGCATTGACACCGGAAGTACGCAGTGCCTGCTCCCAGCGCTGCTCAAATTCCCGGTACCTTTCCCCAAAACGCAGCAGCTCATCGGTGGTGATGCCCAGGGTCCGGGCCAGGGGCACGGCCATGGAAAGATCCGGCAGTCCCGCACCGCTCTCCCATTTGCTCACCGCCTGGGGCGTCACATTCAAGCGCTCCGCCAGCTGGGCCTGGGTCAGATTCAGTTGCTTCCGGTGATGCCGGATGCTCTCGCCGATGGTCATGGTCATCCCCTCCTTTTGGTATCATTTTAGCAGATACAAGCCGCTGTGTAAAGAAACGCAGCGTTGCAAAAAAAGACCGGCCCGAAGGCCGGTCTTTTGAGTTGGTGTGAGAAATTACACGCCGGAGTAAGCAGCGAAGCCGCAGTCGATGGGCAGGATGACGCCGGTGATGGCGGAAGCGAAAGCGTCATCGGTCAGGAACAGCATGCCGCCCAGCAGCTCAGCGGAGTCGACGAAACGGCCCATGGGGGTGCCGTTCAGGATCTTGCCGGAGCGAGCGGTGGGAGTGCCGTCAGCGTTGAACAGCAGAGCGCGGTTCTGGTTGGAGACGATGAAGCCGGGAGCGATGGCGTTGACGCGGATGCCGCTCATAGCGAAGTGGGTAGCCAGCCACTGAGTGAAGTTGGAGATAGCAGCCTTGGCGCCGGAGTAAGCGGGGATCTTGGTCAGGGGGATGTATGCATTCATGGAGGAGATGTTCAGGATGTTGCCGGACTTCTTCTCAACCATGTCCTTGGCGAAGACCTGGGTGGGCAGCAGGGTACCCTGGAAGTTCAGCTTGAACAGGAAGTCGATACCGGACTGATCCAGATCGAAGAAGGTCTTGCAGCCTTCCCA
>RHMF01000983.1_pt1 | contig 12830 bp, 16 predicted proteins | sample 5365151 | NCBI WGS metagenome assembly RHMF01 (sample SAMN10266501, study PRJNA497801) | feces metagenome | isolation source: feces | host: Bos taurus | place: China: Prairie of Fairy Mountain | collected 2017-08-14 | reverse complement strand
CTGTTGAAGATCCAAGTGGATTGTTCACTGTTGTAGATGGTGTTATCAAGACAAACCATGTATTTGACTATGAAACTGAAGATACAACATACGTTATCAAGGTTAAAGTAGCAGATGGTGAATTCTTAGATAGCGCTAATTATCTAATCAAGATTGTAAATGTTCAAGAACCTATTACAATCACTGGTAAAGTAGATAAAGTAAATGAAAATTCTGAAATTGGAACACCTATCGGCGTTATCAATGGTAAAGATGCTGATAGCACAGCAGTAAGCTATACTATCAATACAACAGATTTCAAGATTGACCAATTGACAGGTGTTATTACAACAAATACATTATTAGACTTTGAAACAAAAGATAGTTATCCAGTAAAAGTCACAATTACTTCTACAGATGGCTCTAAGAAAGATACTATCTTTACAATCTATGTAAATGATGTAGACGAACCAGTTCATGCACACGATACAACAATTACAGTTAATGAAAATACAACTGGAATTATTGGTAAAGTCACAGGAGAAGATGAAGATGGAAAGCCTGTTAAATTTTATAGCAATGATACTTTGCATTACGTTGTCGATTCTATTTCTGGTACTATTAGATTGGTAGAACCATTTGACTATGAAACTACTAAGAATGACACTCTAAAAGTCATTGTTAAGGATGTCAATGGAAATACAGATACAGCAACAGTAGCAATAGAAATTAAGAACGTTAATGAACCTCCAGTATTACAGCCAAATGATAGTTTGACTGTTCCAGAAAATTGTAAGTCTTGTATTGTTGGTATTATTACAGCAACAGATCCAGATAAAGATACTCTAACATATACTGTAAAAGAACCAGGATTTTCTATTGATTCTAATGGTGTTCTAAAACTAACAGAACCTCTAGATTTTGAAAAGAATCCTGAAGTTAAAGTCACAGTAATTGTTAAAGATCCATCAGGAGCTGGTGATACTGCTGTATATACAATTAAGGTCACAGATATAAATGAGCCAGTTCATGTAAATGATACTACTTGCTCAGTTAAAGAAAATTACACCGGTAAGGTCTGTCAGATTATCGCTACAGATGAAGATAAGACAACTCCTAAGTATTTCTTAACTGATACAACAGATTATAGAATTGACTCTACTGGAACATTGATTATTAAGAACCCAATTGATTTTGAAAAGAAAACAAAAGATACAGTAAAGGTTATTGTCACAGATGGAGAATTCTATGATACTGCTACTGTTATCATTAGAGTTCTTGATGAACCAGAAGATGTAAAGATTACTGAATTTGATAAAGAACCAAAGAAAGATACCATTAAGACAAATGAACCTGACCATGAATATAAGTGGACATTATGTGAAGGTGACTCTTGCACAACTCATTATGACAATCCAACTATTCATAAGGACACTGTAATTAAGGTATGTAATGATAAAAAGACAGTTTGTGACTCAGTTGTTATTTTGTTCAATGATGCTCCTCCAGTAGTCACATTGACAAATGCAAAATCAACTGATGCATTGATTGACTATATTACTATTGAAGAACAAAAAGATAATAAGATTTACGTTAATAAGAAAGATAACGAATTAACAGTCACTGTTAGAGATACAATTAAGAAGACTGAAAAGACATTCTCAATTAACGTAAAATTAGATACTCTTCATGTATCTTCTAAGAATGTAGTTGAATATAATTACTTGATTGATGAAACTTTGGCTACAATTACATCAATTGGTGGCAATAAGTATGAAAAGAAAGAAGTAATTAAGGTAGACGGTAGAGAAGTAGTTATTACTGAAATAGTTGATAAAAATGGTAAACCATTAGACTCTGTTCAGACTGTGACATATACAGTAAAGCAGGATGGTAAAGATCTAGTTATCTCTTATAAGACAGATAATTTGACTGGTCAGAGATTAACAGATTATACTGTAAGTTATCAGATTGATAGTAATACAACAGTTTCTTATTTCTTAGACGATAATAAGAAGATTGCTAAGAATGAAGAAGGAAACATTGCTTATACTATTGAATACATCTATACTGATGATTTTGGAAATAAGGCTACATCTAAGGTAGAAATAATCTTTGATAACATTCCACCTAAGGTTGAAATCTTAAATCCAACTCCAATGGAAACATTCAATACAAATGCTATTCCAGTTAAATGGACAGTAAATGGAGATGTTCAAGATACATTGACACTACAGAGATTGGAAAAGGGTGTTAACCATATCATTAGACGTTATGTAGATAAAGCTGGAAACGTTGCTGCAGATACAATAACTGTAATAATGAAAGAAGCAAAAGATATTGATATTACTCTAGTTCATCCTGTCACAAAAGTTGACCAAGATAAGGTAGATGAGTATTATTCAGAAGGTCACAAATATAACGATAAGAAACCTTATGATATTAAGTTTGTAGATCCAAAGAATGATAGTCTTCCAGAAGTAATTGGTGTAGGCTTTAAGGTTGATATTGTATTACCATCAGTATCTCCAACAGGTTCATTAGCAACTCTTGATGATATTGTTAAGAATGGAATGATTCCTGTAGATGATAAAGGAAATATTGTAGGTGCTTCAACTAAGGGAATTCCTGTAGAAACTTATGTATCAGAACATTGTACTGATGAATTCAAGGAAGATTATAAGAAAAATGGATTGAATATTCCTTTGTATGATGTCACTTATAACTTACATTTGTGGGTATATACAAACAATGCAAACTATGTAAATGACTTCAATATTGAATTTACATTGAATGATGAAGCTAAGACTACTTCAGCTGGAACAGTTCAGATGGTAATCGATTGGCTATCAGATAAAGATGGAAATGTAAAGGCAAAGAATGGTCATGCATTAGGAACAGGTGCATATATCACTAAGCTATTCAGTAAGTCTGTAGCAAAACACAGATGTGACTATAAGGAACAAAAGAAAGGTGATAGAACCGTTAAGAAAGACGATACTATGAAACTATTTGGATATAAGAGGCCTAAAGATAAATGATAAGCATGATTGTTTTTTCTCTTCTATACGTTATATACTTGATTATAATGTATAGAAAGAGCAACAAGAATAATGAAGATGCAACAACATTTCTTGCGGAAATCATATTTGGTGGGTTTATATTTTTATTGATGTTCATTATTATTTAGGAATATGATATGACGCTATTAGCTATAATTTTAGGAATAAACTTTATAATCTATGCTATTGTAGTAGCAAATCAATGCGCTAAAAATGGTGATGGACCAGCGTGTCTTGCAATTCAATTAATTTTTGGTGCATTTGGTATGATGCTAATTTATGCAATAATAGCAGATATTTAATTTAAAGGTGTCTTTATGACACCTTTTCTTTTTGTATAAATAATGTAAGGAGTTTTTATGAATTTGAATGAAGCAATACTTGAATTAGAAGAACATGGATATATCTGTGAAAGTGCAGATTTGAATGTTGATGAATTACAAGAAGGTGATCAATTCTTGCTATGGAGATCAGGTAAATACTCTCATAGACCAGTTGGAATTATTACTTTATTAGAACCAGATACAGATGTAGCAAAAGCAGACCAAGGAAAAGCATGGATTTGTGAATTACAGAAAGCAGTTTCAGGTCCAACAAAGTATTCAGTAGGTAAGAATATTGCTTATACACATGGTACTTATGGAGATGCTATTGTATATCCTTGTGTTAACTGGGAACATACTTATGAAATGTCTGATGAAACAAAAGAAATTTCTTTGAAGTTCTTCTCAGGTAAGGAAGTATTTTATAAGACTACACAGAAGAATAAAGCATTCAAACGTGATAAAGATGGTTCATATTATATTGATGCAGATTTAGATAAATTACATCAATCTTGGTGGGAATATACAGAAGGTAATGACTCTATTACCAATCCAAGAGAATTAGAAAGAATTTTCGAAAAGCATCCTGAATTAAGAAAAGAATATGAAGGGATGAAGAGAGAATACTATAATTTGCATAAATAAGGAGTAATTATGGCAAATACTTATGATGATAATTGGAGACCAAGTGCACGTGATATGCATTTGTTAAACACTGGTAGAAAACCAGCATGGGCAAAGAAAGTCACAGAAATTGGTCCAAGAGAAAAGCGTCCAAGAACATCTAATGCTCCAAGTGAAATAGCAATGAGAAGAGTGACTGAACCAGATTATCATCCTCCATTCTCAGAAACAGATTTAAAGAACGTTCGCAAAGGCGAAACAATGATGAATCAGCGTATTGCTGACGCTATTGCTAGAAAAGTTGATCTACATGTAGATGCAAACGCTGATGGCATTTCAGTAGCAGATTTATCAAAAACACCAGTTAGATTCTTTATTTGGTCACATGGATTAGATTATGTAGTCAAAATTATTCGTTCAGCTACAGATCATGATGCTATCCGTTGTAAATCAATTAAAGATGTAATTGATGTTATCAATAAAAATACAATAGGAGAAGCTATGAACGTTAATAAAGCAAAACAAATATTGGAACAAGCTGGATATGTTGTTGAAAATCCTCAGATAAATGAAGAAGTTAATGACAAGGAAGTTTATTTGATTAAAGCAGTCAATATCTTCTTAAAGGACAATCCAGGTTGGCTAGAAAATTTCACTAAAGAAGAATTGATACAAGTATTTGGTGCACGTTCAGATATTGATGACTATGTTGGTGAAGTTCCAGCAGGAGTATTTGCAGAAGAAATGGAAGATATTGATTTATTCCAAAATTGTGCAGAAGCGGCTGGTTTCTAAGAATAAAATAAATAAAAATTTTAAGGCGGTTGAAAGACCGCCTTTTTTAATAAATATAAAGATAAGATAATTAGTGACAACGGTGAAAATAGTATATCTCATTTAACTATAATGAGGTAATCTTATGGCTATTACTTTAGTTAACATTGAATACAAAAATTTAGCATTCAAAGAAAACAAGAAATTATGGACAATGACTAATGACACAGGTTATATCATTGCTTCATATATGAAAGGAAACGAAGCTTATAAATTAACATTAAGAATTGATAAAGGTTTTAGAACAGATGGAGCAAGTGTACCATCTATGTTTACATGGTTCTTACCTAAATGGGATAAAAAGAACATGAAATATAATTGTGCTGCTATTCTTCATGATGTTCTATATACCACAAAAGGAAATAATGGAAAGTTCTCTAGAGAAGAATGTGATGACTTCTTTAGAGGTGGTGTAAGAATTGCAGGTTATTCAAGATTTAAAGCTGGTGTTGCTGATAAGGCAATTGAATGGTTTGCATCTAGTCCAGAACATTGGGGCTCTGATGATTTGAATAACTGGGCATGTAGAAATTTTGGGATTTCTATCAAAAAAGTCTAATACAAATAACAAAATTTAATTATATTAAAGACACTGGAGACGGTGTCTTTTCCTTTATATAAATAAACTAGAGGTATTTATGGAAATAGATGAAAAATTTATGTCTAACAAATATGACAAATACAAGGCATATATTTTAAAGAAACTTGGATTTGATTATAGTCAACAATCTGATAGAGTTAGACACGATATAGACTCTTGGATAAGAGACTATTATGTAGATGGAATGTCTGAATATGATTGTATTCAAGCAATACAAGACCAATTCAGAGATTTACGTGAATCAATTGAAATACTAGAAAAGAACGGATATATTGTAGAATAATATGAACTTTGGTAATATAAAGATGATTGACACTGCCGATGGTGATGGTGTCAGAGTTAGTTTATTTGTTAGTGGATGTAGAAATCATTGTAAAGGTTGCTTCTCTGAAGATACATGGGATTTTGAATATGGTAAACCTTTTACTCCAATAGAAGAATTTGAAATAATAGAACAATGTAAAAAGTCTTATATTTCAGGATTGACTATTTTAGGTGGAGACCCATTTGAACAAGAAAATCAATTAGCTTTACTTTCTTTTATTAAGAAATTCAAACTAAATTGTCCTGATAAAACTCTTTGGATGTATACTGGATATATTCTAGATAAAGATTTAAAATATGGTCAAAGAAAATATATTCAAGGCGTCACAAATGCAATTATAGAAAATGTAGATGTTCTTGTAGATGGACCATTTGTAGAAGCAAAGAAAGATTTAACTCTTAAATTTAGAGGTTCAAGTAATCAAAGAATTTTGACTAAAGACCAAATAAAAGAGCTATATAAATAAGTTATGAATCTATTAGAATACTTAGAAACATTATCCTTAAATGAAGCAAATCAACCAACATTGAAAAATTTGATTGATAATTATAGGAAAGTATTTCCATATTCAGATAAAGATATTCAAGTAGTTAATTGGCATATCGATGGAAAAGATAAACAAGATACTGTCATAAAAGGCTTAGTAAAATCACAATCTGGAAAAGGTTCCTATAATGTAATTGTGGAACTTCACAGGGATAACCTGGAGACGCCTCTGATGCTCTCTTTAGTTGGTAAAGTAAATTGCACATGCAATGCTTTTCGCTACAACGTGGCATATCCAGACGCTAAATATAACGTATTGGGCGGTGTAGTTAAATCTAATAATAGAATTCCTAATAAAATTAGAAATAGTAAGCAAATTCCAACTGTTTGTAAACATGTATATAGTTTCTTACATTTCTTATATAATAAAAACATACTTGTAGGTTAATAATGAAAATAACAAAACGTGAATTGAAAAACTATGAAATCCTTCAACTATTCAACGAATTCGTAAAAAACTTGAACACTGAAGGACTAAATCCAAAATACTCTCTAATGCTATATAAGAATATAGAAGCTTTAACTATTCCTTATAATAACATTATTGGATCTGTTTATAACGAAGCAAATGATACAGAATATCAGAAATATCAGCATGACTTGAATGACACTATTGTAAAATATGCTGACAGAGATGAACAAGGTAATATAATTCAGAATGAAACTGGCGTCTCTATTAAAGAACAAATAGTCGAATTTAACGCAGCTAAAGAAGCACTAGATAACGTCTATAAAGATGCACTAGAAAGAGTAGCTCATAAAGATGAAAATAATCGTAAAGTAGAAACTTCAACTCAAGAAGTAGAATTAGTTGTATTAGAATTAGACGAATTCCCTGATAAAGCAAAGCCATTTGTCGTTGGTCTTTTGACCGCTTAAAAATTTCCTTTTTTGTTAAACTAAAATCCAGTCCTCCAGGGCTGGATTTTTTGTCATTTTCTGTCATAAAATCTACGAACATTGTAAACTTTTTGTTAACATTATACGAACAATATACGAACATGCCATCCTGGAGCAGTTTTGTAAACATCTTTTTACTAAAAGAAAAAGATGTTAACCATTGTAAACATCTTTTTACAAAAATGGGGGTTAACAAAGAATCCAAAAAAAGGTATATTTTACTTGTTAAAATTAAAGAGGTTCCAGATGAAAACTAAATCTGTTGGTAAGCGTGAAAAGTTTAAGGCTAAGTCCACCAAAATTCTTAAGGGTGTGACTTTGTTTGAAGAAAAGAATGGCAACAAATGGATCGAAGTGGAAGTTTAAGAGGTAGCAAAATGACTCTGAAAATGCTCAATGATTTTCTCTATCAAATTGAATGTGCATACGAAGACTGTATCAAATCAGATTCTTTCGAGTTTGAAGATACGCCAAAGTTCGACAAGATTTTTGATGTGCTTTTTAGCAAATACTACAAAATTGGTTCTGGCTCTTCTCGCCGCGTTTTCGCTCTCGATAAGAATACTGTCATTAAGATGGCAAAAGACCGTCGTGGAATGGCTCAAAACTTGGTAGAAGTTCGAGTCTTCGAAAAGTCGCCTGACCGAGTTGCAAAAATCAAATGGTATCACCCCAAGGGTTATTACCTTATCGTAGAACGTTGCTCTTCGCTCTGGCGCTTCCTCGAAGATAAGGATGTGAATATTGATGCTTCAGATTTTTCTGACTACGTCGATATTAACGTGAAGGAACATTATACGGCCAAGAAGGTCGATAACATTGTTAAAAACTTTGTCAGAGAAAATAAAGATGAAGCCAAGTATAAGCCGGCTGTTTTCAAGATGCTTGCAAAGCAGATAAAGGAATTGGCTACTTTCATTTGGAAGAACAAAATTCATGATATTTACGATGACCAGCTTGGTGTGAATAAGGCTGGAAAGATTATCCTTCTTGATTATGGAATGGATCAGGAAGTTTGGGAAAAGTATTATTAATAGAGGTTTTATGAGTACTGCTTATGGTATAGCGCTTGTCGTTGGAATTCTGTTGGTGCTTATTGCACCAGCTATCTATCGACATTTTCATAATGCTAAGTTTGCCTATGGTCAGACACGAATTGTGAAGATGGATGATGGAACATATCGAATTCAAGTTTGGGCAACTGACTGGGTTGATTGGGAATCTGGTCTTTGTCAATGGCGAGAAGGTAGATATATTTGCATTACTTCTGTTAAGGAAATCGAAGATGTGCATATTCTAAATCGCTTTGATACTTTGGATGAAGCAATTGAGGCTCGTAAGAAATATGACGTTTGGGTCAAAGAATACTATGATTTAACTCGTGCAATAAAGGTGGTTGCATAATGAAATGGCATATAGTTTGTTATTTGATTGGTTGTGCTATAGCATTCCCGCTTGGGATGCATTATCAGGCTCGACAGGAACAAAAGGAAATTGAGACTGTGCATGAAAATGCTAAGAAGTTAGAAGACACATATAAGGCTCGTCTAATCGCATGTGAAGCTGATATTAAATCAACTACGATTGCGAGGAATTTCTATAAGTCTGAACTTGATAGCATTCAGCAATATAATGAACATGTTCAGAAAGAAATGGTTGCTGAACTTGAACGTCGTAAGACAACAAAAGAATACAAGATTTTTGAACGTTGCATGACAAAGGCAGGTTTATAATGAAGCCTGTAAATGATGGAATTCGTCGGAATAGTGAAGAAATCAAAAATCTATTTAAGTCACTACACTTGGACAAAGCATGTTTAGTGAATGAATGGGAAACAACTATTCCAGATCCAACAAATCACGATATGAGAGTAGTTCTAAATCATATCGTTCCATTGGACTATATCACAGCTTACACAGGAACATGTGCATATAACCCAGTGTATGTAAACAAAATTTATTATATGTTTGATGTTTACTTTGGATATAATCATAAGGACTGCAAATGGAATTGGTTTAAATACATTTGTCCGTCTTTGAAATATGCGAAAGCATTTATCAATGATTATAGTGACTTCATTAAACATAACTCTGAAGATAGTGCTGGTTTTATCGCATTTGATACATTCAGAGACAAATATATTCGTTTGGCTAAAGGTCATTTCAAAAATTGGCTTTTATCACTTGATGATAATAACAAATTTAAGGTAATAGAAAAATGATTAAAATTTATTTTGATATGGACGGCGTATTGGCTGATTTTGACAAGAAGATTGAAGAAGTCAAAGGTCGTAATAAGAAAACGGGCAAACCTAATTGGTTTAAGCTCAAAGCAATTGGTCCGTCATTCTGGGCAGATATGGAAGTAATTCCTTATGGTCTGTCTCTTTATAACAAAATCAATGGCTATGTTAAAGATGCTAAGAATATTGGTATTGATATTGAAATTGGTATCATGTCGGCCATTTATCTGCAAGAAGGTAAAGATGGTAAACGTGAATTCCTTAAAAAGCATTTTCCAGAAATCAAAGAAGATATGATTAAGATTATCAATAAAGGCTCCATGAAGTTTAAGGAAGCAGATAATCAGTCTATTCTTATTGATGACAATGAAGATAATGTAAAGCAGTGGAATGAAGCTGGTGGAAAGGCATTCCTATTCAAGCAGAATGGTGATGATGTTCATTTCATGTTCTTAGAAATTATGGCAGAATGCTTGGCAATTTATTCAAAGGAGCATAAGGAAATGTAAACTTTAGTTTACAAAGCCCCTGGAAGTGTCAAAATATGACAAAATGTCATAAAATGACAAAAATTCAAAGAAATGTAAAGAAAGTTTTACAAAAAAAAGGGGTTTCCAAAGGGCCTATAATTAAGTATATTTTACTTGTTAAAATAAAAGATACTACTAAACAACTTTACAAAAGGTAATGACTATGAAGAAGAACACCAACGCCACCAAGAACACTGTCAAGAACTCTAACAAGAAGGTTGCTATGAAGAAGAATGCAAAGAAGGTTGTGAAGAAGACTGCTAAGAAGGCAGTTAAGGCTAAGAAGACTGTTAAGGCTACGGCCAAGAAGAAGGTCGTTGCAAAGCGCAATGCAAAGGGTCGCATTGTTGCTAAGGGTGGAATTGGTAAGATTATTGACCATGTTGAACCGCTGACTGTTGACGAACAGATCGAATTCAACGCTTTCCTTAAGTCCCATAATCTCGTTAAGGGTCCGTCTGCAAAGCGTATGCGTATCTATCGTAAGATTGCTGAGTCCAAGCGTGGTAAGATTACCCGCTCTCGTGACTTCATCTACGTTGTTTCCGCTGACCGTTTCCGCAACGAAAAGGAACAGGTTTATAAGGACCTTATCGCTTTGTCTGAAAAGGTTATGGACAAGGAATTCCAGGTCAAGAATGCAGAATACATTACGAAGATGAGTAAGGTTGAAGAAAAGTTGCTCATGAACGGTATTGAAATGAACTGGTACAATGGCAAGTCCGTGACTTTCAATAAGATTCCGCATGTGATTACTGACCGCAACATTCTGAAGCACCTCGATGCTTACTTCGCTGCTAAGGCTGCGGAAGAATGTGATGAAGTTGCTAACGTATCTCTGAAGAAGTTCAAGATCGGTGCTAAGATTTCCGAAATTGCTAAGAAGTACAAGCTGGATTGGAACAAGTGGTGTGAACACAACGTTATCATGAAGAATGGTGAAGTGATCGCAGCTTACTCTTACAAGGACCTTCAGCCCCTTTATGAACTTCACTTCGATGAAGGTATTAAGGACAAGTTCGGTTATAATTTGAACATTATTAAGCCGGCTAATCTGAAGGAACTTCTCAAGCTGTCCGATGATATGGACCTTGATTGGGAAAACGAACTCGATGAAGCCGTCTAAGGAGGTGAATGACTGGTTTAGAAGATGCACTAGCTAATCAAGCCATGATCAATAAGGCCGTGTGGATTAATCCATGGAATACGACGAGCGATCCACCTAAGCCCAAAGATATGACTGATGATTACTTTGAAAGTTCTGTATATAAGCGATTTGGATATGAAATTGATGAGGCAAGACGTATGCAAGAGGCTTATAGAAGGAAAAAATTAGAAGAAGAGGCTAGAAAGAAACTAGAAAATGAACTATTAGAACGACGCCGTCATGAAACTCTCCAAAGGGCACTCGAAAGAATAACAAAGGATGCAAAAATGATGGATCGTGATATTGAAGAAGATTTAGTCCAGTTGAATAAACGAAAGATGCGAGCATTTTGTGATGGCAATATGGATGACGTCGAAGAATGCGAACGCATGATGGACAAAATCAAAGAACGTTATAACAAAAACAAATTAACTAAAAAGGAAGATGCTAATATGGCAAATGAAAATAACACAAAGAACAAGATGACGATTAACACTAAGATTGACGTCAATGCAATTCTCCAGGCAAAGATGGCTGAAAAGATGATGGATGCTGTCGGCACTGGCAAGGATATTCCTCTTACCAAGATGACCATTATGCAGGGCATTACGACTGGCAAGGGAATTGATATTAACGAGATTATTCAGGCTAAGCAGACTGAAAAGCTCTTGAAGGACCTCGACAGCGGTAAGGAACTTACCATTGGCAAGCTGTTGACTTATCAGGCTCTCACTCAGGGCGATGGCTTTGATCTGAATGCACTTATTCAGGCAAAGTTCGTTGAAAAGCTCTTTGATGAAGACGAAAAGACTACTAAGTAAGTTTTCAAATACTCAATATTTGGAAAAGACTCTATCGAAAGATAGGGTCTTTTTTTGTTTATAAATATGATATGATAATATCACGTAATAATAAACCTAAATTTAAATTGCAGACTGCTTATGATACTTTAACAAGTCGCTTGAGAGGACTTGGTTATGATGTTGATGGAAATATCGAATTAGATACTTCTGGATATGGTCATGGATGGATAAAAGTATTAAGAAATGGAAGAAAAAATAATTTCATTTATATGTGTTCACACAGTGATAACGTAGACCCACTATGTTGTGAACCTGTATATCGTTATATTAAGGTATATAATTATTGTGATGATCCAAAGGATAGTAATCTTTTGGGTGAAATTCCAATGGTAGTATCTAATATTGAAAGTATACCAAATACTACAGAAGTTTATAAAGATGATGAATATAAAGTTTATAAACATAGTGGAACAGGTATTGTTTGGGGCTTTATGAATTTGGATGAAGGTCATGTTGCACAAGCTCCATGGACTTCTTATCCAACTACATTAAAAGATTTATCTGGTGGAAATGTTGATTTTTCAATTCCTTATTTTGATATTGTTGATAATAAAGGAATTAAATACTCAGATGGTAGTTATTCAGCATTTGATGATTTATTTGAAGATGATGATACACTATATTTAGGTAAAACAGAAACTTCAGCAACAAAATATACATGGTTAAGTGCAATATCAGGAACAGTCACATCTGAAGCTCTGTATGATATTGGTTATACTGTATGTCCTGAATGTTTCGGTTTAAAAGATTTTTACGGATGTTATAATAATTGTGATAAAGTTGAATCTTTGAATGTAGGTTTAACATTTAAAGAAGGTAATGAAAATACTGTAGATTATAATGGTGTCACTTTA
>RHMF01000981.1_pt1 | contig 12837 bp, 10 predicted proteins | sample 5365151 | NCBI WGS metagenome assembly RHMF01 (sample SAMN10266501, study PRJNA497801) | feces metagenome | isolation source: feces | host: Bos taurus | place: China: Prairie of Fairy Mountain | collected 2017-08-14 | reverse complement strand
GCGGAGAGTGAGGGATTCGAACCCCCGGACCCGTTAAGATCAACGGTTTTCAAGACCGCCGCATTCGACCACTCTGCCAACTCTCCAATAAGTTTTCCCTCGAAAGGGAATGCAAAGGTACGAATTATTTTTAATCCTCCAAATTTTTATTTGACTTTTTCATCTTCTTTTGCAAAAAATCTATATTGGAAGATCAAAAGATAGATTGCACCGCAAGTCACGCAGCTGTCTGCAAAATTGAACACAGCTCCGAAAAAGGTCTGCGGGTAATCCATCCAAGGAAGCTTGTAGTCAAACAGCGGGAAATAGAACATGTCCACCACCTGCCCGAACATGAAGGCGAACGGAGCTCCCTGCATCACTGTCTCCGGCCATATCAGACCATAGAAGAAGCAGTCGATGATATTGCCGAATGCTCCGGCGGTAATCATGGTCAGACCCACCAGAACTCCCACCGGAGTATCCTGTTTTCTGGCCAGTTTTGATATCCATCCGCACAAGGCTCCGAACAGAATGATCCTGAATAGAGAGAGAAGCACCTTGCCCCAGACTCCTCCGAAAGCCATTCCGAAGGCCATTCCCTTATTCAGCACGAAATGGAGTTTGAACCAGTCCCCGATGACATCGATGGTCTCGCCAAGATCCATATTGGTCTTGACGAGTACCTTGATGATCTGGTCGATGACTACAAGTACCGTCCCAAGTATAAAGAGTCCCTTACCTTTAGTTATCTTCATACAAGGACTACTTGTTCTTGTTCATCATTTCCTTTGCCTCAACGGTAAGGGTCGCATGCGGTACAAGGCGAAGTCTCTCCTTAGGGATAAGCTTGCCTGTCATGCGGCACACACCGTAGGTCTTGTTCTCGATCCTGATAAGGGCAGCCTCGAGGTTCTGGATGAACTTGTACTGACGCTGCGCAAGAGCACCTGCCTCTTCCTTAGAAAGAGTCATTGCACCCTCTTCCATCACCTTGAATGTTGGAGACGTATCTTCGATATCGTTGCTTGAATCGTGGGTCACGATGTCACGCAATGTCTTATATTCCTTCTTTGCCTTCTCTAACATTTCAAGAATAATGGCCTTGAACTCCTGGAGTTCCTCGTCGCTGTAACGAACTTTCTGCTCCGCTACGTTCTTCATTTCTTCTGCCATAGTATTATAATTTATAGTTAATTTCTCATCGTGAGACTATCGCTTCGCTACAGCAATGCGGATAGCGCCCTCGTTCCACTCCACTTCAGGAGCCTCACCAGCCTCGGCTACAGGAGCTGACGTAACTGAAAGCGCAAGAGTCTGAGCTGCCACATAATCGCCGAAATTCGCAAGGGATGCGGAGATCTCCTCTCCATCCTTGCCATCAGCGTAAATCACCACTTCAATCTTATCTGTCACATCGAATCCGCTGCTCTTACGCAGGTTCTGGATTCTGTTGATCAACTCTCTTGCGACACCTTCCTGCTTGAGTTCCTCTGTCACGGTAACATCCAGAGCGATTGTCATCGATCCTTCTGTCGCCACAAGCCAGCCCGGCATATCCTCAGATGATATTTCATAATCACCCTTATTGAGGGTCACATCGCCTGACGGCAGGTTCAAAACATATCCCGTGCCAGAATTTTCAGCAGCCTGAATCTCACCGATCACCTCCTGCGACAAGGTTCCGAATGCAGCAGCGATCTCCTTCATCTGCTTTCCGTATATCTTACCGAGAGTCTTGAAGTTAGGCTTGATCTTCTTGGTTATCAGTCCGGCAGTATCTGATATAAATTCAGCCTCCTTGACATTCACCTCATTGAGTATAAGGTTCTTGACAAGCTCGAGCTGATCCTTTACGCGTGCATCAATTACAGGGATGATGATCTTTGACAGAGGCTTGCGCACATTTATCTCGGCCTTGCGACGAAGCGCGAGTACCATAGATGTAGCTCTCTGTGCAAGTGCCATCCTCTCCTCAAGATCCTTGTCTACCACTGTAGGATCGTACTCCGGCATAGCCACATAGTGGACAGAATCCGCGCCCTCTACGAGATCGATATAGAGACGGTCCATAAAGAACGGCGCGATCGGAGCTGCAAGCTTTGCCACAGCCACGAGGACCTGATAAAGGGTCTGATAAGCCGAAAGCTTGTCGGTATCCATCGTACCGCCCCAGAATCTCTTTCTGCCGAGACGTACGTACCAGTTGCTGACATGGTCGCATACGAAATCCTGGATAAGACGGCCGGCGGTTGTGATATCGTAGTCTTCATATGCAGCCACAACATCCTTGACGAGAGTATTGAGCAGAGAGATGATCCATCTGTCAATCTCCGGACGGTCGTTCATCGCGACGGCCTCTGCCTTAGGGTCAAATCCGTCGATATTTGCATACAGTGCAAAGAACGAATATGTGTTGTATAGCGTTCCGAAGAATTTCCTGCGCACCTCATCAACACCCGAAGCATCGAAACGGAGGTTATCCCAAGGCTGAGAGTTGGTCAGCATGTACCATCTCAAAGCATCGGCACCGTATGTGTCGAGAGCCCAGAACGGATCGACTGCATTGCCGAGACGCTTGCTCATCTTGTTTCCGTCCTTGTCGAGGACAAGGCCGTTTGAGATGACTCTCTTGAATGCGCACTTGTCGCTTACCATGGTATTGATCGCATGGAGGGTATAGAACCATCCGCGTGTCTGGTCCACACCTTCCGCAATGAAGTCTGCTGTGATTCCGAACTTCTCAGAATCGATATTGCGAAGGCCTTCCTGAGCGTAAGGCATCGCACCCGAGTCAAACCATACGTCGATCAGGTCAAGTTCACGAACCATCTTCTTTCCGCTGTCGGAAACAAGGAAGATATTGTCAACATATGGACGGTGTATATCGATCTTGTCATAGTTTTCCTTCGACATGTCCTCAGGATTGAATCCCTTGGCAGCGAACGGATTTTCTGTCATGAAACCTGCAGCCACGGCCTTGTCGATCTCAGCATAGAGCTCTGCTATCGACCCTATGCACTTCGCTTCCTTGCCGTCCTCTGTCTGCCATATAGGAAGCGGTGTGCCCCAGTAACGGCTTCTTGACAGATTCCAGTCCTGGATATTCTCGAGCCACTTTCCGAAACGTCCTGTTCCGGTAGACTCAGGCTTCCATGTTATCTGCTCATTGAGCTCCATCATCCTCTCACGTACTGCAGTGGTCCTGATGAACCATGAGTTCAGCGGATAATAAAGCACCGGTTTGTCAGTACGCCAGCAGTGTGGATAATTGTGGGTATGTTTCTCGATCCTGAATGCCTTGTTCTGCTGCTTGAGCATCACACAGATGTCCACATCAAGCGTCGGTGCATCTTCAGGAAGTTCCGAATCATATGCATTCTTGACATAACGTCCTGCCCACTCGGCATAGTCAGGCGACATGTTTGCTGCAGCATACTCAGGGTCAAGGTCCTCAACGCGGAAGAAACGTCCGCGAAGGTCTACCTGAGCCTGAAGGTCGCCGTTGCGGTCCAAAACCTGAAGGCCAGGGACACCTGCGAGCCTTGCGACCTTGGCGTCATCCGCACCGAATGTAGGAGCGATATGCACTATACCTGTACCATCCTCTGTAGTCACATAATCTCCAGGGATGACCTTGAAAGCGCCCTCGCCTGGATTGAACCACGGAATGAGCTGCTCATATCTGATACCTGTCAGTTCGGATCCCTTGAGCTTTCCGTCAAGCACCTTGAAAGGAACGAGCTTGTCGCCAGGCTTATAATCTTCAAGAGCGATCTCTGCAGCCTTTGCATTGAAATGCGCACCGACCAAAGCCTCAGCCACGACATAAAGGGCTGGCTGACCGGTATAAGGGTTGAATGAACGGACTCTGACATAATCGATATTTGGTCCGACACAAAGGGCCGTATTTGAAGGGAGGGTCCATGGAGTTGTCGTCCACGCAAGGAAGTATGCAGGCACACCCTCACTGAACAGGAACTCCGACTTCTCATCACGCACTACAGCGAACTGAGCTGTAGCTGTAGTATCCTTCACGTCACGGTAGCATCCCGGCTGATTCAGCTCGTGGGTACTCAATCCTGTACCTGCTGCCGGAGAATACGGCTGGATAGACTTGCCCTTGTAAAGAAGGCCCTTGTCGTAGATCTTCTTGAGAAGATACCAGAGGGTCTCTATGTATCGGTTGTCATAGGTAATATATGGATCGTTCATATCGACCCAATATCCGACACGCTCGGTCATATTCACCCACTCGGCCGTATATTTCATAACCTCCTTACGGCAGGCATCATTGTACTCTTCAACAGTGATCTTTGTGCCGATGTCCTCCTTGGTTATACCCAGCATCTTCTCGACACCGAGCTCCACAGGAAGGCCGTGGGTATCCCATCCGGCACGACGGTTCACCTTATATCCGCTCTGAGTCTTGTAGCGGCAGACGGCATCCTTGATCGAGCGGGCCATCACATGGTGGATGCCCGGCATACCGTTGGCAGAAGGCGGTCCCTCGAAGAATATGAACTCAGGGGCACCCTCTCTCAATTCAAGCGATTTCTCGAACGCACGGTTCTTTTTCCATCTGTCAAGCACCTCATTGCCTGTAGCCACGAGGTCAAGACCTTTGTATTCCTTAAATGCCATATTTTGAAAATAATTATCTACTTTTGCAAACGGGTTTACAGCCCGAAAATTTCAATCTGCAAATATACACATTTTAAGGATATTTATGAATATACTGGATATCATTATTTTAATATGTCTTATTCCTGCTATTATTCAGGGATTGAGGATAGGCTTCATCTCACAAGCCATATCGATAATATCTCTCATCGTCGGAATATGGGCATCGGCCAAGTTCGCAGATATGGTTACAGCATGGATATCCCAGTATATCACCGCATCCGAACAGATCCTCAAGATAACAGCCTTTGCACTCATACTCGTCGGGGCATTCATTGCACTTGGCATAATCGGCAGGCTGCTTGAATCCGTACTGAAATTCGCGATGCTGGGCTGGGTCAACCGCCTGCTCGGGCTGGCATTCTCACTTCTGAAATGCTTCCTGATCCTCGGACTGGTCAGTCTGGTATTCAGTTCGCTGAACTCGACATTCGGATTTGTCAAGCAGGAAATCCTCGACCAGTCGGTGCTATACCCTATCGTAAAGAGTCTGGCAGACAGCGTATTCCCTTATATCAAAAGCTTCTTCACCCTGAATCAGTAGTCCATGGAAAGAATCATACTCATCGAGACATCAACAGCATTATGTTCGACAGCTCTGGCTGAAGACGGACAGATAACATCATACCGCGAGAGCTGCGCTCCTAAGGCTCATGCCTCCCTGACTGCGGTCTTCATTCAGGAGATGCTGGAGGAACGCAACCTGACACTGGCAGACTGTGACGCCGTTTGCGTCAGCAAGGGTCCAGGTTCATATACAGGCCTGCGCGTGGGGGTATCGACGGCAAAAGGACTCTGCTTCGGTGCAGGAAAGCCTCTGATGGCCGTCGGCACTCTGGATACGCTTGTAGCTCAGGCATGGGAAGGGATTCCCGGTCAAGCCGGGAATGACGGGAGAGACGGAAAGGAGTGGAAGTACATCATTCCGATGATTGATGCCAGACGTATGGAGGTATATGCTGCCGTATTCACTCCTGACGGAAAGCAGGTCACAGAGACAGCACCTGCAATAATTGACGAAAACAGCTTTGCAGAATATCTCGCCGAGGGTCCGGTCCTGTTCATCGGCGACGGAGCCGGCAAATGTGCGGATGTGCTGAAACATCCGAACGCCTCATTCTGCCAGTGCCATCCTAAGGCATCATCCATGCTCTCTCCGGCGATAGAGGCATATAAAGAAAAACGATTCGAAGATGTTGCATACTTCGAACCGTTCTATCTTAAAGAATTCGTTGCTACGGTGAGCAAGAAAAAGCTGTTCTGACTTACTTCAGGAGTTTATCAAGAAGTCTTCTCAGAGATTTTGCATCAATTGCCTGACCGTCCACAAGCTCTCCGTTGCAGATAATGTATGTTGCAGGGAGCACAGGGACATTGTATGATGCGGCATATGGCGATGCTGCTCCTCTTGCGTCGCATACACTGATCCAAGGAAGTTTCTGCTCTTTGGCAACACGTGCCCACACAGCCTTGTCCACGTCAAGAGAAATCTGATAGATCTCAAATCCTCTCTTGTGATAATCATTATACACAGGGAGAAGCACATCAAGGTTAGCCATCTTCTGGGCAGCCTCAGCAGCACTCCAGAACTGAACCATCACCACCTTTGACTCAACCTCGCTGAGTTTACGCTTCTGTCCCTGAAGGTCAGGAAGCTCGATATCAGGGAAGCCGATCTGCTTTGCATTCTGGAGACGGGTCTCAAGCTCGAGATACCCCTGTCTCCTGTCAGCCTCCTGTCTCAAAGCCTTCACATACTTTGAATCAGGATATACCGCAGCAAGAGAATCTGCTACAGCACGGAAATGGATAGCATCTGTAGTCTGGCCGAAAATCGGGAGATTCTCACCGAAATTCTGATAGAACACAGGGATCACTGTAAGGGAGTGGCTGTTTGACATCACGTACTTCACACACTTCCTGTAGTAAGCGATATATTCCTGTCCGAGTTCCTTTCTCAGCTCAAGAGCCTTGTCAGAGTCTCCGGCAGCAGCAATCTCCTCCGATATACGGGTCATTCTTGCCAGAGCAGCAGCATAATCATTCTCAACCTGAGCCAGCTTCAGAGACTCCTCAGAGCCTTCTACAGTGCTGTTCCCCAAGGTATCAGCCACGACAGACACCTTGTCTCCCCTTTCAAGAATAAGAGAAGCAAGCTTGGTATCATTGTGGTAAAGATACACGAATTCAGGCTGGCCGGCAGCCACCTCCATCTTATACGAAAGTTTTCCCTCCGCATCTGTTTTCAGAGTGTCGACAGTCTTGTATCTGTTGATATCAAGAAGCCTTACCGTAATGTCTGAAGACGGAGCATCAGCAAGGGTAACATCTATCCTTGCGGTTCTTGTGCAGGATGCCGCCATCATTGAAAGGGCAACTGCGATGAATACTTTACTAAAGTTTGACATATTCGCTGTAGATTGCTGAAGCTATCTCAGAGAATTCCTCTGAAGACAGTTCGAGTTTTGGTTTTCTGAAATCCATATCAGCCTCAGTCGCAAGAGGGACAAGGTGGATATGTGTATGTGGGACCTCCATACCGAGCACTGCAACTCCAACTCTGCTGCATGGAACTGCAGTCTTCAAAGCCTGAGCTACCTTGCGCGCAAACGTACAGAGTCCCATATAAGTATTCTCATCGAGATTGAAGATATAGTCATCCTCAACGTTCTTCGGGATCACGAGAGTGTGACCCTTGGCCATAGGGGCTATATCAAGGAATGCGTAGAACTCTTCATTCTCCGCAACCTTGTATGAAGGAATCTCCCCTTTTGCGATCTTTGTAAAAATCGTTGACATATTACAGTGTTATATCAAGAATCTCGAACTTGATCACTCCGGCAGGCACCTTAGCCTCAACGACCTCACCTACTCCATGTCCCATAAGAGCCTGTCCGATCGGGGTCTTTGCTGCAAGCTTGCCTGACATGAAGTCAGCCTCCTGCTCGCTTACTAGAGTGAAATTCATGATCTGGTTTGTATTAAGATTCTTCACCTTGACCTTATTGAGCATCTGCACCTTGTCTGTTCCGATCTGCGACTCATCGATCACACGTGCATTTGCCACAAGGTTCTGAAGCTTGGCGATATTCAGCTCAAGAAGTCCCTGAGCCTCTCTAGCAGCCTCATACTCCGCATTTTCGGAAAGGTCACCCTTATCCCTCGCCTCTGCAATAGCCGCAGAGATTACAGGACGCTGCGCGATTGCCTCAGCGAGCTCCTTCTTTAGTTTGTCAAGACCCTCCTGGGTCATATACTGAAGTGCCATAATTATTTGATTTTAAACTTTATATTCTAATACTCATTGTATTTCGGAGTCATTATTTCCGAATATACCACCAATTTCTTCGGATCTATCTTTTCCTTTTTCACTGGTTTCTCTTCAAGCTTAGCCTTCTTAGGCTTTACCTTGACCGAAGGCTTGACAGGAGTCTGCTTGACAGGAATATGCCTGACCGGTTCCATCACGACCACAGGAGCTACCGGCTCTGGTTCAGGCTCTGGCTCAGGCTCTGGCTGCCAGGTATGAGTCACCGGGGCTTCATCTTCTCCGCCGAACATTTCAGCCAGTTCCTTCAGTTGTCCGGCCTTCTCGGCCTGACCTGCTTTCTCCAGCTTCTTGCCTATCAGCCTAAAGATGAGAGGCAGAAGGATAAAAAGAAGACCAATGATAGTTTCCATATTCCAAACATTTAGCTTTATCGCTTTCAAGCTGACTCTTCAATTCTTCAAGAGAACCGAACTTGACCTCCTCCCTGATCTTCTCAAGGAAGGTTATCTTCAAGTCAAGTCCATAAATATCCTCATCAAAATCAAAGATATTGGTTTCTATCGTGCGGGAATTGCCGGAAGAAACCGTTGGTCTGCAACCGATATTGCACATTCCATACAGTCTTCTGCCCAAAGTCTCAACCCCCACAAAATATACACCATTGCCCGGAACAAGCTTCAACGGCTCATACAGCTGCATATTGGCTGTAGGGAAGCCGATTGTCCTTCCAAGTCTGTTCCCTGCGACAACGACCCCATGGATATTGTAATCATATCCCAACATTGAAGTCGCCGCCCTTACATCTCCCGCCTCAAGCTGTTCGCGGATCTTGGTGGAGCTGACAGCAAAACCCAACTCCGAAGGTACTGCATCCGTCCTTATGACCTCAAGTCCGAGGCCTCTGGCCGTTTCTGCAACCTCATACGCCCCTTTAGCATCGCATCCGATTCTGTTGTCGTAACCGAGCAGTACCGTTTTCGCACCATATCTGTCCATCAGCATGAGCAGATACTGTTCTGTGGTCATCGTGCTGAAGTCTCTGGTGAAAGCCATGACCTCGACACGGTCCACGCCCAGTCCATGAAGCAGGTCCTTCTTCTCTGGAAGAGTAGTCAGAAGCCTCAACGAACGTGCATCCTTCTGCAGTACGTTGCGGGGATGTGGCCAGAATGTTATGACCATGCTTTCATCCCCACGTACCGCAGCAGCCTCAACGAGCTGCTCTATTACGTGACGGTGTCCGACGTGGACACCGTCGAAGAATCCAGTTGCTACAACCATCTTACGAGCTCAAAGTCCTGTCTATGAGGAAGCTTGCCGTTCTTTGCATAGATACGGCCAGCCACCTGATAAAGGCCTGATCTGTCAGGGTTGATTGCCGCCACATATTTTGCAGTACCATGTGCTGAAGAAACAGGCTCAAAATCATAGTGCTCCTGAATATGAAGCTTGCCCTTCTTGTCTGTCGTAGCGAAGAGGATCTCTACTCCGATCTCCTCAGCCTTAAGATCACCGATATTCAGCACTACCTCAGCCTTGAACTCGCTTCCGATAGCCACATTACTTACGCTGCTGTCCGGCATTACGACTGACACGACCTCAACATTCTGCCACTCGCGGCGAAGTTTCTTCTTCCATGCCGCAATCTCGCGTGCAAGAGCGAAGTCCTTGGCAACAATATTGTCAACACGCTCTGCCTGAGGCACATAGTACTGGTTGATATAGTCTGTAAGCATTCTATTGGTGGTAAAGTTGCATGCAACCTGTGCCACACACTTCTTGATATACTCGATCCAGTCTGCAGAACGTCCTGTAGAAAGGCTCTTGTTGTAGAATGTAGGGGCGATCTCGTTCTCGATGATGTTGTAGATTGTAGCAGCATCAAGCTCATCCTGATAGTTCTGGTCATCATAAGTCCTTTCCATAGGGAGAGCCCAGCCTGCACCCTGCTTGTATCCTTCAACCCACCAGCCGTCGAGGACAGAGAAGTGCATTACACCGTTCATTGCCGCCTTCTCTCCAGAAGTACCCGAAGCCTCGAGAGGGCGTGTAGGGTTGTTCATCCATACGTCAACTCCCTGGACGAGGTATTTTGCCACAGTGATGTCATAGTTAGGAACGAATACGATCTTGCCGATGAAACGAGGCTGCTTTGATATCTCTACAATCATCTTGATGAGATCCTGACCTGCCTTGTCTGCCGGGTGAGCCTTACCTGCGAAGAGGAACTGTACAGGCTGTTTTGGATCGTTTACAATCTCTGCGAGTCTGTCGAGATCACGGAACAGAAGGTGTGCTCTCTTATATGTAGCGAAACGACGTGCGAAACCGATTGTAAGTACATCGTCACGGAGATTCTCCTTGATTGTAACCACCTGCTTAGGAGAGTAGTGGTTTGCTGCCGATGGATCAGAAAGTCTTCTCTTTACCTCATCGATGAGCTTCTTGCGGAGAGATGTACGGATATTCCACACCTCCTCGTCAGATACCTTATAGATACCCTCGAAGCATGACTTGTCGTAGTGGTGTGTCTTGAACTCCTCACCGAATACCTGTGCATGTACTGCCTTCCACTCAGGTGCGGTCCATGTAGGATAGTGTACACCGTTTGTAACATAGCTTACATGAAGTTCCTCTGGCAGATAGCCTGGCCACATGTGGCCGAGAATGTCGCGGCTCACCTCGCCATGGAGCCATGAAACTCCATTCACCTCCTGAGAGATATTTGCAGCAAGGATCGACATAGAGAACTTCTCGTTCACATCAGCACCGTTGTTCTTTCCGAGACCCATCATTGTCTCCCAGTCGATCTTCAGACGCTCAGGATAATGGCCAATGTACTGACGGAGCATACCCTCGTCAAATGCATCGTGTCCTGCAGGAACTGGAGTATGTGTCGTAAAGAGAGATGAAGCCCTTACAACCTCGAGAGCCTCCTGGAATTCGAGGTTCTTCTCTGTGATGAGCTCACGGAGTCTTTCAAGACCGATGAATGCCGCATGTCCCTCGTTGCAGTGGTAAACCTGAGGGTTGATGCCGAGCTTGCGAAGCGCACGGATACCGCCGACTCCGAGAAGGAGCTCCTGCTTCAGACGGTTCTCCCAGTTACCTCCATAGAGGTTATATGTGATTGACCTGTCCTCTGGAAGGTTCTCAGGAATATCTGTATCGAGGAGGTAAAGCTCTGTACGTCCCACATCGACTCTCCAGAGTCTTGCATTGAGGGTACGTCCAGGGAATGCCACGCTGATGCTTACCCAGTTACCGTTCTCGTCACGTACAGGGGATGCAGGTATCTTCATGAAATCCTGAGCAACATCCTCAGCCACCTGCTCTCCCTGAGCTGTAAGTTTCTGGTTGAAATATCCGAACCTGTAAAGAAGACCAACGGCCACAAGGTTGGTATTCATGTCTGATGTCTCCTTGATATAGTCACCGGCAAGGATACCGAGACCACCCGAGTAGATCTTGAGTGATGTGTCAAGGCCATACTCCATACAGAAGTATGCTACTGAAGGAGTTGTACGCTCAGCCTTGAGAGCCATATATGTATTGAACTCGCACATAACTTCCTTGAGGTTGGCAAGGAACTTAGGGTCATTCTCAAGTTTCTGATATCTCTTGCGGCTTACTGTATCGAGCATTGCTATAGGATTCTGTCCAGAAGCCTCCCAAGCCTGCGGATCGACAGACTCGAACAGGTTCTTCGCAGATTCGTTCCAGCACCACCAAAGGTTCTTGGAAAGTATTTCGAGGTCTTTAAGACTCTCCGGTAGATTACGTGTAACAAATACACTGTTCCACGTAGGATGATTTACTTCAAATTTTCTGTACTGCATAAGTTTGTTATTCCTGGCAACAGGATATGACCCGTTGACCGATATTAATTTCTCCAAAGCTTTTGAATAAGCTTCCTTATAATACACTATATTATTTTCCCAAAGAGCGATCTCAGATACGTCCTTGGCATTCTTCATATATTTCCTCCTGCTGTCCTTACGGAGTGACGCGATCTCCATGACACGCTCAGCGACTCCGTCCACGACTTCGAAATAGTTCGAGTCGTTTCTATCGAGCACCGTGATACCAGGATGCTGCTTTCCGTAATGGGTGCGTACCCAGAGGCCGAAACCGGCGAGAGTGGTCGTAAGGGTAGGAACCCTGAACGCAAGGCTCTCGAGCGGGGTATAGCCCCATGGCTCGTAATATGAAGGGAACAATGTCAGGTCAAGACCTGCCAGGAGGTCATAGTATGACATGTTGAATATGCCGTCGTTGCCATTGAGATATGAAGGTATGAAATAAACCTTCACCTTGTCGCCGAGAGCATTGTTGAACTGTAGGTCGTTCAAACGTCTTGTAACGGAGTCGTATTCCGGATTCATCAGATAGTGTGATGTTCTCGTAACATAATCCGATCCGTTTCCGGCCAGTTTCGCAACGAGCTGCTTATCCGGGCCGTTATGTCCCGAAGGAATCATGATGAAGGCATGGACCAGCTTACCCTTGAAGTCAGTATGATTGATCCTGTCGAGAGCATCAATGAACACATCGATACCCTTGTTTTTCCATTCATATCGACCGCCGATACCTACGAGTACCGCATTTTCCGGTATAACCTCGCCGCTCATGGCCGAGGCTACCTCCATCAGTCTGTTTCTTGCTGCCGCACGCTTCTGCTCATACTCCTCATCGGTTGCAGGAGTGAAGCTCGGCTCAAATCCGTTAGGGGTAACTACATCTACTTTTCTGCCCAGGAACTGTCTGCACTCCTGAGCTGTAATATCGCTCACAGTTGTGAATATGTCACAATTTTCTGCGGCTTTCTTCTCTAATGAATGTCTTGCGACGACATTGAAATGTCTCGCCTTTTCATCCGAATTGTAACCGTGAAGTCCGTCATA
>RHMF01000980.1_pt1 | contig 12844 bp, 6 predicted proteins | sample 5365151 | NCBI WGS metagenome assembly RHMF01 (sample SAMN10266501, study PRJNA497801) | feces metagenome | isolation source: feces | host: Bos taurus | place: China: Prairie of Fairy Mountain | collected 2017-08-14 | reverse complement strand
TTAAAAAGAGTAGTGGTGACAGGGCTTGGTGCCGTCACGCCCGTGGGTAACTCTCCCGAGGAGACATGGGAGAACCTGTTGAAGGGTGTGAGCGGTGCTGCTCCTATCACTCAATTTGATAGTTCACTCTGTAAGAGCCACTTCGCCTGTGAGGTGAAGAATCTGGACGTAGATGCCTACCTCGACCGTAAGGAGTCGCGCCGCATCGACCGTTATGCCCAGCTGGCGATGATTTCAGCCATCCAGGCCGTCAACGACAGCGGTATGGATTTGGAAACTGAGGATAAGAGCCGCATAGGCGTCATCTACGGTGTCGGCATCGGTGGCATCAAGACGTTTGAGGATGAGGTGACCTACTATGGCCAGCACAAGGAGGACGGTCCGAAGTTCTCGCCGTTCTTCATCCCCAAGATGATTGCCGACATTGCCTCGGGACACATCTCCATCCGCTTCGGATTCCATGGTCCTAACTTCACCACCACGAGTGCCTGTGCCTCTTCGACCAACGCACTCGGTACGGCGTTCAATCTCGTACGCCTGGGTAAGGCCAACGCCATCCTCGCCGGTGGTGCCGAGAGTGCCATCTGCATGTGTGGCGTGGGCGGTTTCAATGCCATGAAGGCTCTCTCCACGCGTAACGACGACCCCGAGAGCGCCAGCCGTCCGTTCAGCGCCAGCCGCGACGGATTTGTCATGGCCGAGGGTGCCGGTTGTCTCATCCTCGAGGAACTGGAGCATGCCAAGGCACGTGGCGCCAAAATCTATGCCGAGATGGTGGGCGAGGGCGAGAGTGCCGATGCCTATCACATCACGGCCAGCCACCCCGAGGGCTATGGTGCACGTCTCGTTATGGAGGCCGCCCTCAGAGATGCCGGTCTAAAACCCGAGGACATCGACTACATCAATGTTCACGGCACGAGCACGCACGTGGGTGACATCTCCGAGGCCAAGGCCATCAAGGACGTCTTCGGCGAGGCTGCCTACAAGTTGAACATCTCCTCGACGAAGTCCATGACCGGTCACCTGCTCGGTGCTGCCGGCGCTGTGGAGGCCATGGCGACGGTGTTGGCGGTGAAGAACGATGTCGTCCCGCCCACCATCAACCATGAGGAGGGTGATGAAGACCCGGAGATTGACTACCGTCTAAACTTTACGTTCAATCATCCGCAGCACAGAGAGGTGCGCGCTGCCATCAGCAACACCTTCGGCTTCGGCGGACACAACGCATGTGTAGTATTCAAGAAATATGTTGAATAATATCATCGACAGGATAAAGCTCCCCTTCCGCAAGGACAAGGAGCTTTATTTGTCTTTATACCGCATCACCGGCTTTCTGCCGCACGACATCAAGTACTATAAGGTGGCACTGCTCCACCGCAGCAAGTCGCGCCGCAACGAGAAAGGACGGCTCGTGAACAACGAGCGGCTGGAGTTTCTCGGCGATGCCATCCTCGATGCCGTGGTGGGCGACATCGTCTTCCGCCACTTCCCCGGCAAGCGCGAAGGATTCCTCACCAACACGCGTTCGAAACTCGTGCAGCGTGAGACTCTCGGCCGGTTGGCCAAGGAGATGGGCATCAGTAGGATGATATTGAGCCGCGACACGAAGAACTCGCACAACAGTTACATCGACGGCAACGCCTTTGAGGCACTCGTGGGAGCCATCTACCTCGACCGTGGCTATGGCGCCTGCATGCAGTTCATGGAGAAGCGCATACTGAAGCAACTCATCAACATCGACAAGGTGGCCTACAAAGAGGTGAACTTCAAGTCGAAACTGCTGGAGTGGAGCCAGAAGAACCGCATTGAGATGTCTTTCAAACTGCTGGAAGAACGCCTTGACGACGCCGGCAACCCCGTCTTCTGCAACCAAGTGGTGCTGGAGGGCATCGGTGCCGAGCAGGGCACCGGCTACAGCAAGAAGGAGAGTCAGCAGCAAGCCGCCAAACTGACGTTGCAGCGTCTGCGTAAGGACACGAATTTCCTCGACGAGGTGTTTGCCGCCAAGACCGAGCGCACGAAGATGGAGGAAACCCCCACCTTTGCCGTTCCCGACACCGAGAAGCAAGACGCCCAGCAGCCAGCAGCCGCCGCCGAGGAGACCCCGCTACAGGGCAGCCGTCGTGGAAAAGCGAAGAAGGCAGAGCAGCCTGCTGAACCTCAAGAAGAGAGCAAGCCCTCTCCCGAGCCGCGGAAAAAGAAGGCCAAGAGCCAGCTGGCAGAGCCGCAAGAAGAGGCTAAACCCTCTCCCGAGCCTCGGAGAAAGAAGGCGAAACGCCAGCCTGTTGAGGACAATGCTCCCGTGGAGGTGTTCAGGGACGAGCCTCCTACCCCGTCGGCTGCGGAAAAGAAACCGGTTGACTCCCCTACCCTTGCCGACAATGCCGAGTTCGACCTGAGCGATATCACCATGCGCAGCAAGAGCCGCGAGGAAATCATTGCCGAGGCTGAAAGGGAAGCCTATGGTGAGCAATCTGACCCCGCAGTATAGAAAAAACACAGACACATATACATACCAATCTACCGCCACACTCTTCCATGAGGTGGCGGTATGTTTTTTCCTTATGGCAAATGTCCGTTGGTTTTAAAAAGATTTACTATATTTGCAAGACGATAAACAAATAACCTCCGCTCCATGGCAACCAAATCGCAGGAACTAACCCCCATGATGAAACAGTTCTTCGACCTCAAGGCGAAGCACCCCGATGCTGTCTTGCTGTTTCGTTGTGGCGACTTCTACGAGACCTACGGTGAGGATGCCGTCACGGCGTCGCAGATTCTGGGCATCACGCTCACGCGGCGTAATAACGGCGGCAACACGGGGCAGACCGAGATGGCGGGCTTTCCCCATCACGCCCTTGACACCTACCTGCCCAAGCTCATACGTGCCGGACGGCGCGTGGCCATCTGCGACCAACTGGAAGACCCGAAACTGACGAAGAAACTCGTGAAGCGCGGCATCACCGAACTGGTGACGCCCGGCGTGGCCATGAGCGACAACGTGCTCAACTACAAGGAAAACAACTTCCTCGCTGCAGTACACTTCGGAAAGGGCGCCTGCGGCGTGGCTTTTCTCGACATCTCCACGGGCGAGTTCCTCACGGGCGAGGGTACCTACGACTACGTTGACAAACTCTTCGGCAACTTCCAACCCAAAGAGATACTGATAAACCGGGAACGGCAAGGCGACTTCGAGCGTCATTTCCCATCGCTCTCCCCCACCCTGCGCAGTCTGGCGGCTGTGGGAGCGAAGGGCGGCAGCAGCGTGTTTGAACTCGACGACTGGGTGTTCACCGAGCAGAATGCGCGTCAGAAACTGCTGAAGCACTTTGCCACGAAGTCGCTCAAGGGCTTCGGTGTGGAGCACCTGCGCAATGGAGTCATCGCCGCCGGTGCCATCATGCAGTATCTGGAGATAACACAACACACCCACATCAGTCACATCACCACCCTCTCGCGCATTGAGGAAGAGCGCTACGTGAGGCTCGACAAATACACCATCCGCTCACTGGAACTGCTGCAGCCCATGCAGGACGACGGACAGTCGCTGCTCGGTGTCATCGACCAGACGGCCACCCCCATGGGAGCGCGTCTGCTGCGGCGCTGGATGGTGTTCCCGCTGAAGGACATACAGCCCATCAACGAACGCCTGAACATGGTGGAGCACTTCTTCCGCCAGCCGGCCTTCCGGCAGTGCGTGGACGACGAACTGCAGCGCATAGGCGACCTGGAGCGCATCGTTTCGCGTGTTGCCACGGGCAGGGTGTCGCCGCGTGAGGTGGTGCAACTACGTGTGGCACTGCAGGCCATCGCCCCCATCAAGGCAGCCTGCCTCGCCATGGCCGACCCGTCGCTGCAACAGGTGGGACAACAACTGAGCCTGTGTGAGACGCTCAGCGACCGCATAGGCAAGGAACTGGTGGCCGAGCCGCCCGCTGTGGTCAACAAGGGGAATGTCATTGCCGAGGGCTACGATGCCCAACTCGACGACCTGCGCAACATCTCGCGACATGGCAAGGACTACCTGCTGAAGATACAGGAGCGCGAAAGCCAGCAGACGGGCATCGCCTCGCTGAAGGTGGGCTACAACAACGTGTTCGGATACTACCTCGAGGTGCGCAACACCTACAAGGACCACGTGCCGCAGGAGTGGATACGCAAGCAGACGCTGGCACAGGCCGAGCGTTACATCACGCAGGAACTGAAGGAATACGAGGAGAAGATACTGGGCGCGGAAGAGAAGATTCTGATGTTGGAGGAGCGGCTGTTCAACCAACTGGTCATCGACATGCAGGCCTACATACCGCAGATACAGACCAACGCCTCCATCCTCGCACGACTCGACTGCCTGCTCTCGTTTGCCAAGGTGGCGGAAGCCAACCACTATGTGCGGCCCGTCTTGGCCGACAACGACGTGCTCGACATCCGTCAGGGCCGCCATCCCGTCATCGAGCAGCAACTGCCTACGGGTGAGACCTACGTGCCCAACGACATACACCTCGACCCCGTACGCCAGCAGATAATCATCATCACCGGACCCAACATGGCGGGTAAGTCGGCACTGCTGCGACAGACCGCCCTCATCACCCTGATGGCACAGATAGGCTGCTACGTGCCGGCCGAGAGCGCCACCATCGGTCTGGTGGACAAAATCTTCACGCGTGTGGGTGCCAGCGACAACATCTCGCTCGGCGAGTCCACGTTCATGGTGGAGATGACCGAGGCCGCCGACATACTGAACAATGTGACCCCCCACTCGCTGGTGCTCTTCGACGAACTCGGACGGGGCACGTCCACCTACGACGGCATCAGCATTGCATGGAGCATTGTGGAGTATCTGCACGAGCAGCCACGCGCCAAGGCACGCACGCTCTTCGCCACCCACTACCACGAACTCAACGAGATGGAACAGTCGTTCCCGCGCATCAAGAACTACAACGTGTCGGTGAAGGAGGTAGACGGCAAGGTCATCTTCCTCAGGAAGCTCGAGCGCGGCGGGTCGGAACACTCCTTCGGCATTCACGTGGCCGACATTGCCGGCATGCCGAAGAGCATCGTACGCCGCGCCAATGTCATCCTGAAGCAACTGGAGGGACATGCCGCAGCAGGACAGGAGCAGCCTGCCGGCGGCAAGGGCAGGCATAAGACGGCTGCCGTGGCCATACTGCCTGAGAAGAGCACCGAGACGGGCGGACTGCCCAGGGCTGAGACGCGCGAGGGCATGCAACTGTCGTTCTTCCAACTCGACGACCCCGTTCTCTGCCAGATACGCGACGAGATACTGGGTCTCGACATCAATAACCTCACACCTGTGGAGGCCCTCAACAAACTCAATGAAATCAAGAAAATCGTAAAAGGAAAGTAAACCCATGCTCGCATACATTGTCTGGAACCCCTCGGAGATAGCCTTCAGCCTCGGCCCGCTGGCCATCCGCTGGTATTCGCTCTGCTGGCTGATAGGACTGGCAGGCGCCTATTTCATGGTGAGATGGCTCTATAAGGACCAACGCATCAAGGATGAACTCTTCGACCCGCTCTTCATCTACTGTTTCATAGGCATCCTCGTGGGTGCGCGTCTGGGACATTGCCTGTTCTATGAGCCCGACTATTTCCTCTCCAGCGGACAGCACATGCTGGAGATGTTCCTGCCCATGAAGAAAGGACTCGACGGAGCCTGGCACTTCACAGGATATGCCGGACTGGCCAGCCACGGCGGTACGCTGGGACTCATGATAGCCCTGTGGGTCTATTGCCGCCACACCCGACTGAACATCTGGACCGTGCTCGACAACATAGCCATCGCCACCCCCATCACGGCATGCTTCATCCGACTGGGCAACCTGATGAACAGCGAAATCATTGGCAAGCCCACCGACGTGCCTTGGGCATTCGTCTTCGAACAGGTGGACAGCCTGCCGCGCCATCCAGGGCAACTCTACGAGGCAATGGCCTATTTCCTCTTCATCTTCATCATGTTCTTCTGCTACTGGCACAGCCGCGAGCCGGGGCAGGGAAAGAAACGCGCAGCCAACGTCCACACGGCCAAGGACGCCGCCATAGCACGCAAACCGATGTTCAAACCCGTAGGCAGCGGATTCTATTTCGGACTGGTGCTGACGCTCATCTTCACCTTCCGCTTCTTCATAGAATACACCAAGGCCGACCAGGTGGACTTCGAGAGCGGCATGCTCTTCAACATGGGGCAACTGCTGTCGGTGCCCTTCGTCATCCTCGGCATTGTCTGCATGTGCCGGAAAGCGTGAGGAGAAGCGCCTTCACCCTTTGTTCATCCACATGCAAGGTCGTTCAACCGGCCGTCGCGACCTATGCAACCGCGATGGTTGGAACATTGAAGTCCAAACCAAAGAAATGCGTCTTTTTTTGACAAAAGTATGTCGGGGAAAATTCCCATTCTGGAAAAAGAAAAGGCCGTTTTTGCTTCTTCAGTAAGGCAAAAACGGTCGTTTTTCATGTCATGTCACACGCCCCGGTCGTAAGAGCATAGCTCTGAGGGTCTCACTCCATAGCTCTGAGGGTCTCATAGCACTGCTCTTAGCACCTAACTGCAGTGCTCTTAGGGTGTCAGAGCACTGCTCTTACAAAATGGGAAGTGCGATGCGACGGCCTTAAAAACACTAAGTAGTTGACCGACAAGTGATTAACGCTAAGGCCGCATAACTCGTATATTTGCACGCGAAAATTTTTTTGTTGAAAAAATCGCAGCCATCAGGGCCTTCATTTGCGAATTTTCTTGACAAAAAGAGGACAGACAGATTGACGCTCTGTCTGTCCTCTCTCTTTGGGGGTTTATGCTATCTTTCGGCCGACGGCGTTTCCTTCGTCGGCAGCGTGCGCTACACGTTGAAGCGGAAGTGCATGATGTCGCCGTCCTGCACCACGTAGTCCTTGCCTTCCACGCCCATCTTACCCGCCTCGCGGACGGCAGCCTCGGAGCCGTACTTGATATAGTCGTCATACTTGATGACCTCGGCCCGTATGAAGCCTTTCTCGAAGTCGGTGTGGATGACGCCTGCGCACTGGGGTGCCTTCCACCCCCGTTTGTAGGTCCATGCCTTCACCTCCATCTCGCCGGCCGTGATGAATGTCTGTAGATTGAGCAGCGCATAGGCTTTCTTGATGAGGCGGTTGACACCGCTCTCCTCCAGTCCGAGTTCCTCGAGGAACATCTGCTTGTCCTCGTACGACTCCAGTTCGGCAATGTCCTCTTCGGTCTTGGCGGCTATCACCATGGACTCGGCACCCTCTTCGCGAGCCAGCGCCTCTATCTGTTGTGTGAATGCATTGCCGCTCTTGGCCTCGGCCTCGCCCACGTTGCATACGTAGAGCACGGGCTTGGCGGTTAAGAGGAAGAGGTTGCGGGCGCAGTCCTGTTCGTCTTTCGTGTCGAAGGTGACCACGCGGGCGTTCTTGCCCTGTTCGAGCACTTCCTTATAGGCCTTCAGCACGCCGGCTTCCACCTTGGCATCTTTGTTGCCTGCGGCAGCGGCTTTCTCGGTCTTCGCCAAACGGCTCTCGATGGTCTCGAGGTCCTTGAGTTGCAGTTCGGTGTCGATGATTTCCTTGTCGCGTATGGGGTCAATGGTGCCGTCCACGTGGGTGATGTTCTCGTCCTCGAAGCAGCGCAGCACGTGGATGATGGCGTCGGTCTCCCGTATGTTGCCCAGGAACTTATTACCCAGTCCCTCGCCCTTGCTGGCGCCTTTCACAAGTCCGGCGATGTCCACAATCTCACACGTGGCGGGTACGATGCGACCCGGATGTACTATCTCGGCGAGGCGTGTCAGACGCTCATCGGGCACGGTGATGATTCCCACATTGGGCTCTATCGTGCAGAAGGGGAAATTGGCTGCCTGCGCCTTCGCACTCGACAGACAGTTGAAAAGGGTCGACTTGCCGACGTTGGGCAGTCCCACAATACCACATTTTAATGCCATAAATTCCTTGAAGATTATTGTTTCCAGTTGCAAAAGTACTACAAAATCGAGGGCAGAGCAAAGGAAAAGACGGAATTCTTTTCCTTTCTATGCCGAGATACAAGTACTTCGGCGCCAGCCAAATGCTGCAAAATCGAGGGCAGAGCAAAGATTTCTTTTCAAAAGAAGAACCTATTATATTTATTTTATTATCTTTGCCGACAGATGTTGGGCTTAGCGTAGCCAACATATTCATGTTAGTAAAAAAACTAGCGTTTGCTATTTATTCAACGTTCCTGAAACTTGCCGGTTGAAAGAATGGATTCTATAGAATAAATATGTAAATGTCTGCTTGTATAGTGGACATCATCATATCTATAGAATCGAGGTTTCCGGCAAGTACCTTGGAACGTGGATTGATGTATGTCCACGTTTTTTGGTGCTTGCCAGATTCCTTGTTTTGAATGAGTGGCCATCGCTTGTTGGACTGTTAAACCGTCACAAGCATATGGTAACAAAAAGAGAATTGAAAAGCATTGCTCTCTATTGCTTTTGTAAACGACTCTATTTTCGTATTCGTTGTCTCCTTGTACCCAAACAGTGGTATGCCAAATGGACTTATTACAGAAACTGTCATAAGTGGCTCAACATCAACATACCGCAGACTTATGATGAGCATCTCTGGTGGCTCAAGTTCAACTATCACAATCCTCTGCAGACGCAGTGTGCAGACAAGTGCGCCGTGCGCGATTATGTCAGGGATTGTGGTTTGGAAGATATTTTGATTGAAAGTTACGGAACTTATCGGACGGTAGACGATATAAACCTTGATGACATTCCTGCAGAGAAATTCTTCCTTAAGTGTAACCATCTATCAGGCGGAAACATGATTTGCCGAAAGGATGGGTTCAATCGCAAAGAGATAAGTAAGCTCTTTGCCTCATGGATGAAAGACAATGCCTACTATTACGGCTATGAGTGGCCTTATAAAGATATATCGCCACGATTGCTTACAGAAAGGGTATTGTGTTCGGATGAGCCTTATGGACTCTTGGATTACAAGTTCTTCTGTTTTGAGGGAGAACCGCGGCTTTTGTCGCTTGACATAGGCGTTTGCAATACTGACGGTTCTCATGCTGAAGAATACTATCGAAATTTCTATGATATGGAATTCCATTGGTTGGACATCACCGAGACACGACCCCATTACAAAGATATTCAGATTCCTAAACCTGAAAACTTTTCCTATATGGTGGATTGTGCACGCAGACTCAGTAAGCCTTTTCCCCATTGCCGCGTGGATCTATATAATGTGAAAGGGAAGGTATATTTTGGCGAAATCACTTTTTATCACGGATCTGGCTACAATGACATCCAACCCCATGAAGCCGACCTCATGATGGGGAATTGGATAGACATCAATCGCCATAGGAATATTGCCATTGAGCACACCACCACCCCACCCTATGGTCCGACAATTATTCGAGATCTTAATAGATAACTGACAACGACTTAACAAGGAAACTGCGCCGTTTGCGCAGTCTACCAAACAAAAAAGCGCGGTCAACCGGACTGAGATGGCGAGGGCAGCGGGGCTATTCCTCTTGGCAGATGGCTTTGGCGAGGGCGTTCAGTTGCAGGCAGCGCTGGCGGAGGTGGTCTATTTTCTCGTTCTGATGAGGGAACGGGGTGAGCATCAGCAGGCGGCCGTCGGCGCAGGCTTCGAGATATCGGGGCTTGGGTTTGAAATGCTCTGGGAAGCCATTCAGCAGTAAGACGATGAGCGGGATGCCTGCTTCCATGGCGGCAGTGGCTATCTGCTGTTCGCCAGGGCTGATGCAGGGTGAGACGAGGACGGCTCCATCTCGGCCGGCATTCAGCAAGGTGGTCTTGCGTTGTTCAATCTCTTCCGCAGTGAGGCTGCGTGAGCATTGCACTTGCAGTTTCGTGGGATTGTCCAGCAGGAAGCGGTTGCCCATGGCATCCATCGTGGTATTGGCCACGGAGAGCGTGCCCAGACGAGTGAAGAACTCAGGGTGTCGGCGTTTCAGAAGTAGCCGGCGAGGATTGTCATTTAGGTAGGCCGGCATGCGCGGGAGGTGAGTCTTGCCTGGGGGGAAGCGGTCGTGGTAGCCCGGTTCCCACAAGATGCCATGGGCACGGCCTGCTGCGGTGTGGCGTGAGGGGTTTCCCGTTTGGTTTACTGCGCTGGTAGCGCAGTTTACGGGACCAGAGGTTGAAGGCGCTTGAGGCAGCAGGCCGAGCTCGCGTGCAGCTTTACGTGTGCCGGTCTTGAAGCCCTCAATGATGTGACCGAGGTGTGTTTCTGTGTGGCGGTGTATGAAGAGGATGCCGTGGATGTGTTCGGGCATGATGCAAAGCCCCAGCAACGACACGTCAGGGTGGTGCTTCGGAATGTCCGTCCAACAGTCTTTGACGCGCTCCCCCAATGTTGTGAGCACCACATGGGGCGCTTCTGGTCCCTCGGTAATGTCGGGGTTGCCTGTCAGATGGCCGAACAAGGGGCGTCGTCCTTCCGTGGCCAGAGTGACCATGTAGATGCTCCGTTCGCGATAGTCGTGCTGGTCGCAGCGCCGTTTCATGGAAGGCTTCTTACCTTGGGCATAGCGTTCCCACTTTGTGGGGGAAGAGTCCTTTGGCATTTCTTGTTGGGTTTGACTGCGCTGGTAGCGCAGTGTACGGGGACATTGGTTGTTGGGTTGACTGCGCTAGTAGCGCAGTTTACGGGACGGGGTGTTGGGTTTACTGCGCTGGTAGCGCAGTGTACGGGGCGGGGTCAATGCGCCTCGAGCCAGTTGTCGCCCCAACCGCAGTCGGCCACGAGGGGCACGCGGAGGGGATAGGCGTTCTGCATCTCCTCGAGGACGATTTTCTCTACCCTCTCCTTTTCTTCGGGGAGTACAGAGAAGTTGAGTTCGTCGTGCACCTGCAGTATCATCTTTGAACGGATGCCCTCGGCCTTGAAGCGTTCAAAGATGTGTATCATTGCCACTTTGATGATGTCGGCGGCCGACCCTTGTATGGGTGCGTTGATGGCATTGCGCTCGGCAAACTGTCTGACGGTGGCGTTGTGTGAGTTGATGTCGGGCAGGTAGCGACGGCGGTGGAAGAAGGTCTCGGCATAGCCGCACTCCCTCGCCTTTTCCTTGGAGCGTTCCATGTAGTCGTGTACCTGTGGGAAGGTCTGGAAGAAGCCGTCGATGAGTTGCTTGGCCTCGTCGCGGGCGATGTCGAGCCGCTCGGACGATCCGAAGGCGGTGCTGCCGTAGATGATGCCGAAATTAGCGCGTTTCGACTTCGTGCGCTCATCGCGTGTCACCTCGCCGATGTCTTTCTGGTAGATGGTGGCGGCGGTGGCGGCATGCAGGTCCTTACCCTCCTTGAACACATTGATCATCGCTTCATCACCCGACAGGTGAGCCATGACGCGCAACTCAATCTGACTGTAGTCGGCAGAGAAGAAGAGACATCCCGGCTCGGGTACGAAGCACTTGCGTATCTCTTTGCCGTCCTCGCCGCGCACGGGGATGTTCTGCAGATTGGGATCGCTCGACGAGAGGCGTCCCGTGGCAGTCACAGCCTGGTTGAACGACGTGTGTATGTGTCCGGTCTCGGGGTTGATGAGCTTCGGGAGGGCGTCGACGTAGGTGCCGAGCAGTTTCTTCAGTCCGCGATAGTCGAGGATGTCGGCCACGATGGGATGCTTGTGGCGCAGTTGCTGGAGCACTTCTTCCGACGTGACATACTGACCCGTCTTGGTCTTTTTGGGTTTTTCCAATATCTTGAGCTGTCCGAAGAGCACGTCACCCACTTGCTTCGGCGATGAGATGTTGAAGGGTGCGCCGGCCAACTCGTAGATGTGCTGCTCCAGTTTCTGCATGCGTTCGGTGAACAACCGTGACGTCTCGGCCAGTGCTTCGGTGTCGAGGCGTACGCCTGTGAGTTCCATCTCGGCAAGGACGGGCATCAAAGGCATCTCAATGTCGTAGAACAACTGTTCCACGCCCTTCTCCTTCAATTGCGGTTCAAGACATTCTTTCAACCGCAGTACCACGTCAGCATCCTCGCACGCGTATTCATATACTTCAGAAGGTGGCAGGTCGCGCATGGAGCGCTGCCCCCTACCCCGCTGTCCGATGAGCTCATCGATGTGGATGGTCTGATAACCGAGCAGTGTCTCGGCCATGTAGTCCATGTTATGCCGCAGTTCGGGTTGGATGAGATAGTGGGCCAACATGGTGTCGAACATCTTACCTTGCAACGCGATGCCATAACGTCGTAACACCTCAAGGTCATACTTCAGGTTCTGCCCCACCTTCACAATGTGTGGATTTTCATAGAGCGGTTTGAAAATGGCGACAACCTTGAGCGCCTCGTCGCGGTTTTCCGGCACAGGAACATAATAGGCCTCGAAAGGTGTCACGGCAAAGCTCAGTCCCACCAATTCTGCCCTGATGGGGTCTGTTGAGGTGGTTTCCGTGTCTAAACTGAGATTTTGTTTTGTCAAAAAAAATGCACATATGCGATGCATTTCATCCTCATTATCAATGAGTTGGTAATGATGCGACGTCGTTTTAAGGCTCTCAAAACGTGCGTTTTTTTCTTCTTCCGACCCGTCGGGGGCAAAAAAATCGAATAAATCGAGCTGTCCATTGGCAGGTTTTTGCACCTTTTCGGCCTTTTTGAAGATTTTTTCTGCCAACGACTTGAATTCCAGTTCTGAGAACAGACGACGCAAAGTGTCCTCGTCGGGTTCATGCAGTTGCATGCTTTCCAGGTCTAACTCCACCGGCACATCGGTACGGATGGTGGCCAAGAACTGCGACATGCGTATGTCGTCGACTGACCCCTCCACCTTCTCACGCAACTTTCCTTTTATCTCGGAGGAG
>RHMF01002691.1_pt1 | contig 12852 bp, 7 predicted proteins | sample 5365151 | NCBI WGS metagenome assembly RHMF01 (sample SAMN10266501, study PRJNA497801) | feces metagenome | isolation source: feces | host: Bos taurus | place: China: Prairie of Fairy Mountain | collected 2017-08-14 | reverse complement strand
TTGGTTACATGAAATCCGCAAAATTTCATAAAAACTAATCAAAAGATAAGTTAAGACGCTCACGAGTAATATCGTGGGCTTATCTTATTTGATTAGTTAGGTAATTGCGGAACCTCATGTAACAATAAGAAAAAAGTCCCACGTTTTTTTATGCCATGAGGTCAAAGAAAAAAATAATCAAATTGCCTTTGGGGCTTCGGCGAATCATTTAAATAAATTTAAAAATAATAAATTAAAAGAGTATGAAAAGAAAATTATTTTCATTATTGTTGTTGTGTTTAATATTTAGCACAACAATGTTTGCTCAAGATAAAAAAGTAGAAATAAATCTTAATGAGCAAATAAAATTAAACGAAACTGTACGTACAGGAAAATTAGAAAATGGATTAACCTATTATGTTAAATCAAACAGTAAACCTGAAAATATTATTGAATTTCGTCTTGCAGTAAATGCAGGTTCTGTTTTGGAAGAAGAAAATCAAGTAGGTTTGGCGCACTTCTTAGAACACATGGGATTTAATGGCTCAAAACATTATCCAGGCAATACAATGGACGATGAAACTCAAAAGGTGGGTTCTTGGAATAATGCTTACACAAGTTTTGATGAAACAGTGTATCAAATTAACTTACCAAAAGAACATGTAGATATGGGTTTGAGAGTATTAGACTCTTGGGCATTTAGCATGTTGCTTACAGGCGAGGAAATAGATAAAGAAAGAGGTGTAATTATTGAAGAATGGAGAAGAAGCCAAACAGGAGATGGAAGAATCTGGAATGAACTTAGAAAAAAGATGTTTAAAGATTCTAAATACGCAGAAAGAAGTCCTATTGGAACTTTGGAAAATCTTCAAAATTTCAAATATGAAGACATAAGAAGTTTTTATAAAAAATGGTATAGAGCCGATAATATGGCTGTAATCATAGTTGGGGATTTTAATATTGATACTATGGAACAAAAGGTTGTAGATTATTTTAGAATGTCTCCAAGTGTTTGTTCTCCTACTCAAAGAACTATTTATTCTGTTCCTGATAATAAAGAAGCAATTATTGCTATTGCAACCGATAAAGAAGCAACAGAAACAAGTTTGCAAATATATTACAAGCACCCTTCAGAAGATATGAAAACCATAGCAGATTTCCGTCAGCAAGAATTGGTTTATGGCTTATTTGAAACAATGCTTGGCGAGAGATTAACCGAAATTGGTGAAAAGAAATCTTCTCCTTATATATATGCTTACGCTTATTATGGAGATTTTGTAGGAACAAAAGATGCTTACCAAATATTTGCATCAGTAAAAGAGGGAAAAGCATTGGAAGCATTAGAAGTTATAATGAAAGAAAATAGAAGATTGCAACAATATGGCTTTTTACCAAGTGAATTAGAAAGGGCAAAACAAGAATTGCTTGAAAGATATGAAAGATCGGCAAAAGAGGAATCAAAAACAGAAAGTAGAAATTTTGCAGATATGTTGGTTTATAATTTCCTTGAAGATTACTCTATGCCAGGAGCAAACGTAGAAAATGAATGGGCAAAAGCCTTGATAGAAGATATTACCTTAGAAGAAGTAAATGCTTTGATAGGAAAATGGATAACAGACGAAAACTTCGTTTGTACAATCTCAATGCCAGAAAAGAAAGGTGTTAAAGTGCCAACAGAAGAAATGGTATTGAAACTTGTAAACAAATGTAAAGTTGCTAATACAAAACCTTGGGTAGATAATATGCAAACTGCGCCATTCCTTGCACAAGAACCAAAAGGTGGAAAGGTAGTAAGCACAACTAAAAACGAAAAATTTGACTATACAGAATACGTGCTTTCAAATGGAGCAAAAGTAATCTTAAAGAAAACTAATTATCAAAACGATCAAATCATTACAAGCGCAATATCAAAAGGCGGAAACTCTCTTTATGAAGATAAAGATATTATGAATGTTTCTTGGGCTGCAAATATAATTAGCCAAAGTGGTATTGGTTCTTACGATAATACTCAATTAATGAAGTTCATGCAAGGAAAAACATTCTATGCTTATCCATCAATAGGTAGTTTGGAAGAAGAACTTTATGGGGCTTGTTCTCCTCAATACTTTGAAACCCAATTGCAATATATCTATTTATATTTTACGGCACCAAGAATAGATAAAGAAGTGCTTGAAAGCGAAATTGATAAGACGAAAACTCAAATCAATATGCTTAAAAATGACCCTGAATTTCTTTTATCTGAAAAGAGATTCAAACTTCTTTATCAAAATAGTAAACGTTATATATATATTCCAACAGAAGCACAATTGAAAGAGTTGAATACATCTAAGATGTTAAAGATATTTAAAGAGAGATTCTCTGATGCTTCTGATTTTACATTCACTTTTGTTGGAAATCTAGATGAAAAAACTATGCTTCCATTGATAGAAAAATACATTGGTGGGCTTCCGTCTTCTAATGGCAAGAAAGCTGAAAATTGGAAAGACCGTTCAATAGAATTTCCAAAAGGAATTGTTGATGAAACAGTGTATGCAGGAGAATCAAGTAAAGGAAAAACAACAATAATATTTAAACAAGATTTTGATTGGAACGATCGCTTGGTTGTAGATGCTTTATCAGAAATTTGTTATATAAAGTTGTTTGAAACAATTCGTGAAAAACTCTCTGGAACATATTCACCTTCATTCTATTTATCTTACACAAAATATCCAAAAACCAAGGTTACTGCAAACTATGACCTTGATTGCAATCCTGAAATGATAAATCAACTTACAGAAGCAACATTTGAAGTTTTTGATAAAATAATTTCAGAAGGCATAAGCGAAGAAGATTTGGTTAAAGCAAAGGAAACATTAATCTTAAATAGAAAAAAGAATATAGAAAGAAACTATTTCTGGTTAGGACAAATACAAAATGCTGAATTTTACGGCAATGAAATACAAACATTAGACGAATATATTTCTGCAGTAAATGCTTTAACAGCAGAGGATATTAAGAAGATAGCAGCAAAATACTTAAAACATGATGAATATGTTAGAGTTTCTTTAAAACCTGCTGCAATGAAACCTCAAAAATAAAAATTAAATTAATAAAAAACAAAGACTGTTTTATTCAAAGGCGGTCTTTGTTTTTTTTCTCTTAGCTTTAGAAAAATCCAATGCGTTTGGACACTCTCTCCAATGCGCTTGGACTACTCGTCCAACGCGTTTGGACTAATTTTATCCTCGGAGAGTAGTTGTTTTTGTCGGTAAAGAAAAATGTTGTATCTTTGTGAGCAGTTATTAATCTGTAAAAAAGTCAGGTTTTTTGGCCTAATGGTCAAAATTCATGATTTTTTTTTAAAAAAACTTATGAATACTAAAATGAAAAAGGTGAGTTACATTTTTTTATTGGTTGTAATAGTAGTGGTATCTTTGGTAATATTTCAAATAGTTGCTCAAATAGATGCTCTTGACCAATATGAAAGTTATATTTCAGTGCTTGTAGGGATAGGTACAGGCTTATTGTTAAGATATGTGTTTAAAAGATATTGTAATAGACTTGATAGAAATGATGAAACGTATGAAATTATTGCAAAAGAAGAGAAAAAGGCTTTCTTAACATTGATAATTTTATTTGTAACTCTTGCAATAGCAATGTTTTCAATTATAAATTTTCACAATGATATGTTTTTGACTTTTGTAATTTTGATTTTCATCTTGGCTATAGCTGGTTGTATAGTGTTTAGATTATGGATTAAAGATTCAAATTAATAACTTAAAAAATTAAAATAAAATGGAAAAAGAAGTAAAACAATTAAGAGACAAGAGAAAGTTTATTAAATATTTATTATTGAATATTATTACTTTGGGATTTTATGAAGCGTTTATGCTTTCTAATATTTCAAAAGAAATCAACTTGATTTCAAAAGATGGAAAACGTACTATGAATTATTTACCACTATTTTTAATGATTTTTGGTGGTGTTATAGCTATAGTTCTCGCAGGTTTTCTTGTAAAGGATTTGTTGATTATTGACCCAGACTTATGGAGTGAAAAGGATTTAACAACAGTGATTACAGGTGCATTTGTTGCTCTTTTTGGTCTTTTATTATCTATAATAGCTGGTATAAGTATTATTGTTTGGATGTATCGTATTACTAAAAGGATTTCAAACGAATTAAGTGTTAGAAACATAGATGCTAAATTTAGTGTTAAAACTTTTTGGCTTTTCTATTTTAGTTATGTTGTGTATTTTATGATTTATTCTGTTGTTTGTGATGCTTTAGGAATTAAACTTGTTGGGGAATACGTTATTTGTTTACCTGCTTATGTTTTATACTACACATTTATGTTTAAGCTAATAAAAACAATGAATTTTATAAATACGGACTACAACGCAAAAGGGGAATAAACAAAAGAAAAACGCTCTTAAGTTAAAGATTTAAGAGCGTTTTTCTTTTGTTTTTCTTAGAAAAAAGAAAGATTATTAAAGAAAAATGATAGATATTAGCGAAAATATTCCTAAATTTTAAATTTGCAAAGGAAGTGTTTTTATTAAATAACTATTGTTTTTTGAAATGAAAAGATTACTATTATTTATCTGCGTTTTATTTAGTGTTAATACTATTTTCGCTCAAGAACAGTTTAGAGTAGATGGATTTATTTATGAGGTGATTGGCGAAGATGAGGTTTTGATAGTTAAGTGTATTAAGGATTTTCCTCAAATGGATATTCCTACTGTTGTAACTAATAATAATAATGTTGCTTATAATGTAACTTCAATTGGAACTAAGGCTTTCTTTGGTCTAAGTAAGCTTACTTCGGTTTTTATTCCTAATAGTGTAAAAGAAATTGGTAATTACTGCTTTGCAAGTTGTAGTGGATTAACAAATGTTGTGCTTTCTGATAGCATAAAGCATATAAGCAGTGGAATGTTTAAGAATTGTACAAATTTAACCTCTGTTGAGCTTCCTGATAATCTTGTTTCTATAAGACATGGTGCGTTTTCGGGTTGTAAGAATCTTAGCTCTATTGAACTTCCTGATGGAATGAAGGAAATAGAAGACTATGCTTTTGCTTATTGTGAGAGTTTAAGAAGTGTTTTCCTTCCAAAGACAATTACTTTTGTGGGAGATTATGCTTTTTATGATAGTAAAGTAAAGGTAAATAGCTTGTTTGAAGAAGAGGAAGTTGAGCAAGAGGAAGATTCTCGTGTATTGACTGAGGATTTTTATTTGGCTAATAGTAATATTTATGTAAATAAAAACAATAGATTTGTAACTGATACTAATATTCCTTTGGTGTGGATAATGCCAAAGCATAAATCTGTTTTTGGTGCAGGATTGCTTTCTTTTGTTCTTCCTGGTTGGGGACAGCTTTACGCTACTAATATGGATAAGGGTTGGGAATATGTTGCGTGGTCTTCGGTTGCTTTTCCTGGCTTGATGTTTGGTATGGAGGCTATAAAGAAGTCTTCTGATAATGAATCAACTAAGGAAATGCTTTCTTATGTTCAAATTTTGACCTCTTGTATTCATGTGATTGTTGGCGTGGCTTCTGCTCTTGATGCTATAGAGGTTGTAAAGAAGGTTAATATGCAAAATGGTTATATGTCATTTTCTATAAATGATAATATGTCTTGGGGTATTAGACCTGATGTTTCTTATAATAACTTCTTTACTCCAAATGGTAGTTCAGCAGTTTTAACAACAGGATTAGGCTTTTCTTTAAGTTTTTAATCTAATTTATTTTTCTTTCTTTGGAAGATTTCGGATATTGTTCCGAATTGCTTGCGGTAGAACAAACCAACGCCTTGCGTAAATGGTGAGATGTTGTATTTTGTGAAGTCGTTGGCGTTGGAACGATTGAATACTCTGATGCGGAATGCGTCTGTCATTTTGTATTCTACGTATGCGTCTCCTATGATTGCGTTTGTTTCTTGGTTGGTTGTTGATACGTTGTCGCCTGTTCCGAAAGAGGAATTGACATTTACAACCCATTTTCCGTAATCTCTTGATAGGTTTACGTCAAATTGGTCAGATGTTGTTTCGTTTCCGCGTGAGTAGTTCATATTTACATCAACGATTTTTATCACATCGCTAAGCATACCGCTGATTTGCCCAAAGGCTGCCTCGAATGCAGAGGATATTCCTGTTTCCATTACAGTGTTTTCATAATTTCCTTCAGAGGAGTAGAATTGGTGTAGGAATAGAAGCGAAACTGTTTGTTCAAGCATTGCTTTTTCGTTGTTTCGGTCTATGTTCATAAAGAGTCTTTCTACTGTGTTGTCGTCTGTGTTTGGCAATCTTATGTCAAAGAGTGGCTGAGGGTTCATCATTTCTCCTGTAAGCTTGATTATGGAGTGAACATCTACGGCTTTTGAGTATTCGGTACCAAGAATTGGCATTAGTGAGGCTTTGGTTTTGTAAACGGCTTGTAGGTCTAAGATTCCTTCTGCTGGCTCTCCTGTCCAAGTAAGCGTACCTCCTTGTTCTATGTCAAAGGTTTTTGCCATCATATTCATAACAGACATCTTGAATTGTCCGTTATCTATTTCTATTGTACCCATTAAACTTAGTGGGTTTTGACTGCTTACGTCTATTCTTAGGTTTCCGTTGCCCTTTGCTGATAAATCTCCTTTTAATTGATTGAAATTCATTGGTATTATAAGTTGGGCATCTGGGTTTACTTCCAAATCTACTATTATGTTATAGGTTAGAGATTGGTTTTCTTCCTCTATTATTGGTAGAGGTATGTTTGAGGTTGTGTCTTCTATGGTTATGTATTTGATGAAGGCGTTTTCATCGGCAGACATCTTGCTTGATACGGGTACTGTTAGGTTTGTGCCTCGTTCGGTGCGAGCTGCTACGTTTATGTCAAGGTGATTCAAATCTCCTTTTATTTCTGCTGTGGCTGAGGCATAGGCTGAGCCATAGTACATTTGGTCTGAGTATTCGTCTGTGTCAAGTATTTTTAATTTATCGGCTAAGGCTGTGATGTTAATATCGAAGTTGGTAAAGTTAGTGTGGGTTATATCGCCCTTTAGTCTGATTTTGTTTTGTTGTTTATCTGAAAGGGTGAAGTTTTTAAAAGTAAAAGTGTTGTTGTTTAAATAAATCTTGTCGTTAAAGTGGTAGGTGGTGTTGAGCATATCGATTTTGAAATGCGCATTATTTGCCTCTATTGTGCCGGTTATGTTTGGTTGAGTGAAAGGCCCTTTGATTTTAAGGTCTTTTGTGTAAAGTGTACCTCCAATATCGGAGCTTAGAGAGCTAAGGAATGGTTGTATTATTTTAAGGTTAAGGTTGTCGGTAGAAAGTGTTAAATCAAGGTTGTCTTTTTCGTTTTTGGTGTTTATAAAACCGCTTATTGATAAAGGAAGTGTTGTTTTGTTATTAGGGTTTTTGTATTGCATTTTTATGTTTGTTGCAAAAATGTCTTTTGTTAGGGCGTTGTTTACATTGAATGTTGCTTTTCCAAGTGCGATGTCGTTAATTGATAGGTTGTTTATTTCTAAATTGGAAGTGAGGTTAAAGTTAGTTAAAATGTTTCTAAGTACTACTTTTTCGTTTATTTCGCCTTTTAGGTTTAATCCAAATTTATTTAAAATAGGGTTAAAGGCTGATATGTCTAAGTTTTTAAATATTACGTCTAATTTGTTGTTTGGCTTGTCGGATATTTCGCCTTTGAGTGTGATGGAGCCTTTGTTTTGTTTTAAACTAAAGTTCATTAGCGATAAGCTTTGGTCAAAGTAGAGTAGGGTGTGGTTTTCGTTTAACTCAACCTTGGATTTAACGATGTTTATAAAGGATTTTTTAAAGTAGCCTTGTAATCCGTTTTGGGTTAGAAAGCCTTTGAAGTTTAGTTGTGCAGACAATTCGTCTTCTTCACTTTTTCCTGCTTTTAAAGCTAAGTCTATATCATTTTTTGTAAAGTCAAGGATTAGGTCGTTCGCTCTTAAACTTAGACTGTCGCTGATTTTTATGTTGTTTACTTTTAAATGGTTTTTGAATTTCTCTTCTTCTGTTTGTGAGGTTAAGTCTATGTTTTCAAAAATGTAGGTTTGGTAAACAAAATAATCGGATTTTAAGTCAAGATTTAGATTTTGCTCAGGATTAATCTTAGCTAATAGTGTTGTTTGTGGTGCTATGTTCATCTTGAGTGCAAACAATTCGGAAATGGTTGCGAAGTCTTTTATCTCTAATTTAAGGTTTATATTGTCGTTTGATGGGGTTGTTTGACTATGTTTTGTTGTGGTTTTTGTGTTTTCTTTATTTGATGAAAGCAATGAAAAGTCTGGAATGTATTTGTCAATAAGGCTTGTTATGTTGTTTGTAAGTGTAGAAATATTGTATTTGCCTTCTGCTACAAGTGAAAAGATGTTGGAGTTGAGTGAAAGAGTGTTGGCGGTGCTGTCGTTTTTTGTTCTTATATTAAGGTAGTCTATATCGTAATTCTTATTTTTTGTGGTAATCATTGCGTTTCTAAAATCAATAAATCCCCTTAGTGAATCTAAATCAAAGCCGTTTACTCTTGCGATTATGTCGGTTGAAATAAGGGTTGTGGTATCTGGAAAATTAAAGAAGTTCATTTTTTGAAGATTTACTTCGTTTAAATCTCCTCTTAGCACTAAACTCATATTGTTTAGCATATCCATTTCACAATTTAGGTTGATTACTGCTGCATTGTCAATGATGTCGCATTGGGCGCTAACAACGCCTTCGTTCATTTCGCCTTCTATTTCTATGGAGTTGTATTTGTTGTTGTTGATGTTAAAGTCTTTTAAATTGGCTATTAAATCGCATTTAAGATCTTTTAAATCTCCTACCTTGGCTTTGGCATCTACATCAACTATTCCTCCTCCAAGGATTTCAACTCCAAGGAATTTTCCTAAATCAAAGTGTTCTGATTGTATTTTTGCTTTGTATGTTATGTTATCTTCTACGTTGTCGCGCTCGGAAGCTCCTTTTAAATTTACTTTTCCTATGTTTGTTGCTATTTCTGCATTGGCTTCAAAGTTGTGTAGCAAGCCTTTGAACTCTGCTGTTGCGGATATTTCTCCTAAACTATGTAGAAGTTCTGGTAATTTTACGTTTGAGAGCATTTCTCCAAACTCTATTTTATTGAAGTCTTCAGAAGAGGTTTTTAATTCTGATAATTCTACATCAAAAACCGTCTTTTCCATATCGGGTAAGCCCTTTACGCTACCTTTTCCCTTTACGTATGTGTCGCCTGTCTTTAATTCAAGGAAAGAACATTTAGCATCGGCAACAGTTCCTTTTATAATAGCTCCTATTTCACATTTTTGGTCAAATCCTTTTAGCATAGGAGCCCAATAGGTTGCGTCTTTTAAACCGACTTTACTGCCTCTTTGAAGAAAAAGAAAACAATCGGCAGAGTCAATGAAGTAAGAATATGTTTTCCAGCTTGTGGTTTTTATACTGGCGTATAGTCTTAGATTGGATTCTGCGGTTTTTACTTGCATACTTCTGCAAATAATTCCTTTTGGGCTAACAGTAAATTTTCCTTTTAGGTTTTCTAAATTAACACCTGAGCGTTCTTTTGCAGAGAATCTTTTGATGTTTACATTGATTGAGTCGTTTATTACCGTAATATCGTCTAAAACTCCATTGATTTGTCTATATTGCATGTGATTTACCGCAACGCCAAATTCAGGAATAGGAGTTGGACTGTCATTTAGGTTTAAAGAAAAATTAACATTGTTTAATCTACATCTATCTACTTTGATTACATAAGGAGGTCTTTTTTTATCCTCTTTAGGTTTATCACTTTTGAAATAATCTATTATGAAATTTAGATTAAGTTTACCATTTGTTATATCTAAGTTAAAATTTACATCATCAAGTCTTACGTTAGAAAATTCTAATCCTTTTACAAATTCGGTGTTTTTAAGACTTGCTTGTAAATATCCTACGGTTGCAACTGTATCTTTTTGCGGATTTTCAAGATATACGTCTTTTAATCCAACAGTCAATAAAGGACGAATTTCCAATCCGCCAATAGATACTTTGGCTTTCCATTCTTTTGAAAAATAGTCCGAGGCTTTGGCTGCTAAAAACGATTGTACAATGGTGCTATTAAGGATTGCAATTAGAAGATAAAGGAAGATAAATATGCCTAAAAGTGTTTTTCCTAACACTTTTAGAGTCTTTAATAGGATTGTTTTGGTTGTTTGTTTTTTCATTTACTTTATTAGTTTGCAAATATACATCTTTTTTTACTACCTTTGCAATATAAATTTAAGATTATGTTTTATATTTTAGCAATAGAGTCTTCTTGTGATGATACTTCATGCGCTGTAATTGATAGCGAGTTTTGTGTTTTATCAAACGTTATTGCCTCTCAGCAAGTTCACAAAGAATATGGTGGAGTCGTACCGGAGCTTGCTTCAAGGGCGCATCAGCAAAATATTATCCCTGTTGTTGATAAGGCATTAAAGGATGCAAAAATCACAAAACAACAACTCTCAGCCGTAGCCTTTACAAGAGGTCCGGGACTTATGGGTTCGCTTTTGGTGGGTGTTAGTTTTGCGAAAAGTTTTGCAAGAGCCTTGAATATACCTCTAATAGATGTTAATCATTTAGAGGCGCATGTGTTGGCGCATTTCATAAAAGATACTCCTGAGCAAAAGGTTCCTGAGTTTCCTTTCTTGTGTTTGCTTGTTTCTGGTGGTAATACACAAATTGTTTTGGTAGAAAACGCAAGAAAAATGCAAATAATTGGACAGACAATTGACGATGCGGCAGGAGAAACTATTGATAAAGCAGCAAAAATCCTTTCATTACCTTATCCGGGAGGCCCACATATTGATAGATTAGCAAAGCAAGGACAACCTATTCTTAAATTTTCACAAAGTCATATAAAGAATTACGATTATAGTTTCTCAGGATTAAAAACAAGTATCCTTTATACGCTTAGAGATAAGCTTAAAGAAAATCCTAATTACATAGAAGAAAATATTGCAGATATAGCCTCCTCAGTTCAAAAAGCGGTTGTAGATTCTTTACTTAATAAGTTTGAAAAAGCAATCAAAGACACAAAGATAAAAACCATAGCAGTTGCAGGAGGAGTTTCGGCAAATTCAGAATTAAGAGCAAGACTTCAAGAATTGGGAGCGAAACATAAATGCGAGGTCTTTATACCTAAATTTTCTTATACAACAGACAATGCAGCAATGGTGGCAGTTGTTGGATTATTTAAATATTTTGAAAAAGATTTTGCACACATTGGTCTAACCGCTTACGCAAGATAGTTTTTATGAAGGTGTTTATTGTTGGTTATATGTTGAGTGGCAAAAGCACAATCGGCAAACGATTAGCAAAACTTATGAATTATACCTTCATAGACACCGATAAAGAAATAGAAAATCAATATAAACTTAGCGTAAGCGACATTTTTAAAAAATATGGTGAAGAAACATTTCGGCTATTAGAGAGAAAATATCTTCTAACCTTACAAGAAAAAGATAATATTGTAGTTTCAACAGGAGGGGGGCTTGTTTGCTTTAACGATAATATGCAGTGGGTGAAAGCAAATGGTGTTTCTATTTATTTGAAACTTAGTCCTGCTGCGATAGTTTCAAGACATAAAATTTCAAAACGCGTTCGTCCCTTGTTGCGTGATAAAACGGACGAAGAGGCTCTTGAATATATAACAAAAACCCTTCAAGAAAGAGAGATTTTTTACAATCAAGCAGATTTTTCCTTTGATGCTTTAAATCTTAAAGCAGAAGAAATAATTAAAAAAATTTTATAAAGAGATTTTTTTTCTTTACCTTTGCAGTTCGTTATTTAATTTTATAAAAACAATTGACGATTATGCACAATACAAAATATGTTTTCGTTACAGGAGGTGTTACTTCCTCATTAGGAAAGGGGATAATTTCATCATCATTAGCCGTATTGCTAAAATCAAGAGGCTATAAAGTAACAATACAAAAGTTAGATCCATACATAAACATAGATCCAGGAACACTGAATCCATACGAACACGGAGAATGTTATGTAACCGAAGATGGAGCAGAAACAGATCTTGACTTAGGACACTACGAGAGATTTACTAACGTTAGAACTTCTCAAGCAAATAACGTAACCACAGGAAGAATTTACCAAGCTGTAATAGAAAAGGAAAGAAAAGGAGATTACCTTGGCGGTACTGTTCAAGTAATTCCTCACATTACAGACGAAATAAAAAGAAGAGTTAAACTTTTAGGCGAAACAGGAGAATACGATTTCGTTATTACCGAAATAGGTGGCACAGTTGGAGATATAGAATCGCTACCTTTCTTAGAAAGTATTAGACAATTAAAATGGGAACTTGAAGGTAACGCAATAGTTATACACCTTACATACATACCTTACCTTGCTGCTGCAGGAGAATTAAAAACAAAACCAACACAACATTCAGTTAAAGAAATGTTGCAACAAGGTATCCAACCAGATATAATAGTTTGCAGAACAGAACACGATTTAACAGAAAGCGTTAGAGATAAAATTTCTCTATTCTGCAATGTGGAAAGAGCCTCTGTAATAGAATCAAAAGACGCTTCCACAATTTACGAAGTACCCTTTAACATGCTTAAAGAAGGATTAGACATACAAGTATTAAAGAAGCTTGGCCTTACAGCGAAAGGCGAACCTAATTTAGAAAAGTGGAAATCCTTCCTATACAAACTAAAAAATCCAATGACAGAAGTAACAATTGGATTAGTAGGTAAGTATGTTGAGTTGAAAGATGCGTACAAATCAATTTCAGAAGCCTTTATTCATGCAGGAGCAACGCTACAATGCAATGTAAAGCTTAAATGGATTCACTCAGAAGAAGTAGAAGAAAAACAAAACTCATTAGATGAAATCTTAGGTGGCTTACACGG
>RHMF01000979.1_pt1 | contig 12854 bp, 19 predicted proteins | sample 5365151 | NCBI WGS metagenome assembly RHMF01 (sample SAMN10266501, study PRJNA497801) | feces metagenome | isolation source: feces | host: Bos taurus | place: China: Prairie of Fairy Mountain | collected 2017-08-14 | reverse complement strand
CCGTTTTTCCATTTTGTCAAATCATCCTGCATTTTTCGGAGCAGCGCCGGAGGCCTTCACATTCATCTTTTAGACGGGCGGGGACGAATCATCTGTTTCGGAAGTAACAGTCTAACATCCCGCTTGATTTGATTTTTTAAGCTTTTCAAAAACTAATTTTAAGTATTCAGATTTCTTTTCTTTTGACAAATGTTTAAATTCACTCCATCTCACTCTTTCTATACAAGTCCATCCATTTTCTAAAAGTTTTTGGGTTCTAACTTTATCGTGTTCAACTATTCGTTTATCCAAATAATGTTGTTCGCCATCCACTTCTAAATAGATTTTCTTTTCAGGCCAAGCAAAATCAAGAAAATACCCACACTGATAATAATTTTGTTTATAGTCAATATGTTCATTGTCAAAAACTTCTTTGAAGTATTTCTCTGGGTAACTATCACCTTTTGAATGGTGGTTAATCAAATATGGAACTTTATCAGGATGTTCAATCAAATACTTCTTTCGTCCTTCCGAAATTTTCTTTTTATGTTCATCACTGTGATGTGTTCCTGTATTCGCATTAACTAAGCGACCTGATTTATATCCTTCACTTAAAGTTTCGCCTCTCTGTTTTACTCTAACATCAGTTTCTTTTGTTAAACCCTTATTCCAAGCATCATGAGTTGCGTTCCATTTTACAAATGGTGAAATTTTCCTGTTAGGATTTTTCTTACACAACCTTTCGTGATTTCTTAATGAATTTGGGTTTAAGCACGGTTTTCCACAAAATTTACAAATACAATCATTTTCCATATTGTATTTATAATTCGGTAGAGTATCGTACTTGTATCTCTTATGCGGCCAACGGGACTCGAACCCGTGTCCCTAGATTAAAAGTCTAGTGCTTCACCATCAAAGCTTTAGCCACATAACGAGAGTTTTAACGAGTTTTCTTTCTCAACCCTATTTTCACGTCTCCAAAACATTTATTTGGATTTAAGCAGCCGTTAGGCATACATTATCGTCGGGTTATCTTGTTCCAAATTTTCAATCTTCTCATTGGTTTCACGAACCAATCTCATTGTATTCACTAATATAGAAAAATCTATTTGGTTTGTCAACCGTTTTTAGTGATTTTTTTGTAAATTGTAATTTACATTGTTTCTTTCTCATACGGCTCGTCAGGGCGATTCGTCTCCCGTATGATTACTATTTGAGGTTGGATGATACCGCGCATTGTGTATCTATCGCCACTTCGCTTTCAAATATAAAGAACAACGCAAATTTTCAATCTACTAATCAAGCTCTCGGCTCAATTCATTCTCAATTACAGGTTAAAATATAGTAACTAACTACCTCCTTGTCAATCCCATTTTGTTAATTTTATTGTAAATTTTTCTAAACAAAAAACCGCAACATTTTTATGTCGCGGTATCCTGTTCTACTTCTAGAAAGAAATAATTATTTACACAACAGAAATACCGCTATCCTCCAAATAGTGTTTAGGCAATCTAACTTGTGTGTTAATTATTAAATTCATATAGTATATATAATAAAATTTTTAAAAATCTTGACCCATTCGTACTTTTCTGTACAATTCTTTACTTACCTTTTCCCATTTGTTAATAAAGGCATCAATTTTGTCCTTATGTTTGTGGGTGTCCGCCTTACTTTTAATTGGCAGTTTACGATAATCGTCAATAAGTTCCTTGGCGGCTTTTAGATTTTCTACATTATATGTTTCAGTGCGAATACTTCCACCTAATGCTGGAACCCAATGTCTAAACTTCACAACATAATAAGGTTTGTTTCCGAATTTGTCTTCAGGTCCCCACATTGCAAAATCCCTTAAAGCAGGTGTATGCTCTGTAGGTATAAAACAAATAGGCATCAAACGGGCTACTTGAATTTCAAGTGAAATCGGAAGTATCTTTTCCACCAACTCAGAGTGAGTTTGGTATTCTTTGTAAGTTTGGAATTTACCCCATTCATAAGGTTCCCAACCTTTCATAATGAAAATGTCGGTATTATTAACTGTATACTGTGTAAGTATGTTAATTACATCATAACAAGCAGATAATGCTGGTTTCATCGGAAATCATCTCCCATATCTAAAAGTCTATTTTGATAATTTGCGGCTTTATCCCTAATTACTCTGCTAGGACGATTACGGACAATCTCAATAATTTGCTTAAGTCTACGAATTGTACACATTTGAGACTTATAATGTTCTGCAAAATTATGCTTCCAATCACCACGAATAATGTTATACTTATAATGACCTTCACCAGATGAACTTTTAAACACATCATCAAATAAATGATTTGCTCTTATAAACCAGTCAAATTCCTTATCCCAATTTGCTCTGAATTCTTCTGGAATGAAAGCCAATACATGAGGTCCACCAGGCCAACTGTTACACCTGATTTTACCATATTCATCATCAAGATTTAAGATAATCTTATCATTATCAGCAAGGATTTTAGCACCCTTATCTTTATTTTTAAGAAGGTCTGCAGGGAGTTCTATATCGTGAAATTTCATTACTTCTTCTCTGGAATAGGTTCACGTTCAATCTGAGCAATTTCTGTGTAAACCTTTTCCTTGAAAACCATTTCATCCACAAAGTGCTCATACATCATTAACTGCGAACAGAAAGCCATAAATGCGAGTTCACCGCACTTACCAAAATGACGCTTAATCTTCGGGAACTTGTCAATCAAATAACGCTGGAGTTCCGGGTCCTTACATTTGCCCTTATTAGCAACTGCGAGAGACATAACCAAAGCCCCATTCACTCCATCGGTACACTTCAGCTGGTCATTCACCATTCTGTCAAAAAGCATTTCATTCAAGTTCATACCGAGACGAGAAACAATCCTCATCATTACATCTTCTTCTGCGTCGGTCTTATCATCGGCAAACGCATACTTGAAATCAGTAATCATTTTGAAAATCTTTTTGGGACCTTGTTCGTTGATAGCTTCATTGTAAATTTTTTGAGCTTCTTTGTTACGGATCTTCTCAGGGAAATTCTTACGGCACGATTCCAGGAGTTCGTCCTGTTCGTATTCACCCATAGGGTCCTTGCTCAGATTTCGCTTGAAATCTTCAAAATCCATTTCGTCATCGTCTTTAAACATTAGCCTCTCCTTGCGTCAGTATCTACAATGTCTAAGTCATAGCTTTCTTCGCCGATGCCTGACAAACCATTCTTTGCGATTCCTGCTATAAATTCATCCACATTATCCAAGAAATTGAAGTAATTCCCGGACTTAGTCAAGGGTTCAACCCATAATTCAATTACAACCTTTTTAGCCATTTATTACTCCTTATTAACGAGTGTGAATTTCCAAGTAGGTGAGCATCTGTTCGGCAGATGCATATTCAAGTTTAGAGAATTTTTCTTGACCGTGGAAGTTTTCCTTAAATGTAATAGATAACACAGCACCATTCGGCTGCTTGCGGAGATACTTAGACCAGCAAGTGATTTGAATACAGGAACGAGTACCAGGCTTAGGTGCGTTTTGTTCGTTGAATTTGTTGATGTATTCCCAAACCTTCATTTCTTGTTCTTTCGTAATAGTCATTGTTAACCTCTTATTTTCTTTTTACATAAGTAAATATAGTTAAAACTGCGATTATTGTCAATAAAAATAGTGTAAAATATAGTTTACATTACACTTGCGCAGTACTTGTGCAGTACGTGGCAGTTTGATCTGGTCAATTAACTATACTAAAACAACAAAACTGGCCCAGTAACGAGCCAGTCCTGCCAAACAAAACGAAGGAAAAACTATTCGTAGATACCCAAATCCATACACTTATCACGGGCATTTGCCAAACCAATCAAAGCCCAGTAATAATCGTCATCATAAATCTTTTCATAATTCGTGATGGGATCTGAGCCACTGACGAACTGTTCGTAATATGCGACCTTGAACTTCGCAAATTCAAAACTAGCCTTGGCGGCTTCAACCTTCTTCCCAGCCTGATTAAGAGTTGTAATTTCCTTAATCTTCTGGTCGGCAGTCTTCAAAAATTCTTCGTGATAAATTGTAACCATTTCTTTACTCCTTATTAGTTGTTAAAACCAGGGATTGTTAATTGTGTACTTATTACCATTTTGGTCTGTTGCTACAGTGTCACCATAATCGTAATCACCATACTGCAAATTCAGCTGCGTTTCTACAGCATCGGTTAGAGTATCGCAAAACATTCTTTCAAAGACGGCTTCTTCATCTTCTTTGGAATACTTGTAACCATTCAACAAATCCACAAATTCAGTCTGTGTGAGTGTAACATTGACCTTTCCAATTACTGTCTTTGTGTCAGTGCCATCATGCTCAACAATTTCAACCACACAATTCAAGTCACCAACAGGAGCCGGTGAAAGAGAACCAAAGTCATATTCGGAACCATTGTTTGAATCTTCGTCTTCGTCCGAATCATCGTCACACAATCCGCTAGCAGCAAGCTGGTCATTCAGGTCAATGAAGTTCTTAATGAAATCGGGAGAGTTTTCAAGACCAGTACCAGCTGCCTGTGCGTTATTGATGGCCTGACCCAAATTCTTTGCGGTCTGTTGCATCTGTTGCATCAGCTGCGGGTCCACACCAGTTTGTGCCTGAACATCTGGTTTATCATCCACACTGGTTCCATCGTCCTTGGTTACATTCAAACCACGGGCACGAATAAGTGCGATAGCCTTTTCCAATTCGTCATCAACTGGAGTTTCAGCAACTGGAGCAATTTCGTAGTCCAACACACCCTTGATTTCGTGTTTCGGATCTGCCCATTCTGTGAACTTTTCAACCTTGGAAATTAGTCCATCCACAAATGCTCTGTATGAATCCAAATCTTCAACTTCACCACTCTTAACAACCTTGCCCTGATTGTCAAGAACCAGATGTCCCTTATCGTCACGAAGGTCCTTCATCCACGGCTTAATGATTTCACGATACTTATCCCACCATTCACGGGACTGATTCTGCTTATCGTAGTTCATCATATTCGTAATGTTGGTTTCAAGGATAGTGCGGTCACCCTCAGGATACAAGCGGTGAATAGCATTGTAATAAACAGAACGATAACCAGCTTCAAATTCTGCTTCGCGGCGAACCTTCGGTGAATGAATGAGCTGATCCATCGTATAAGATTTGCCCTTCATAAGCGGGCTAGTAAATTCGCCTGCGTCACGGGAGAAATGAAGGAAATGACATGCTTCGTGTACGAAAATAGCAAAAGCCTTTTCCGCAGTCATTGGTTCATAATCAGGATGTTCCTTCATAAAGTCAGCAGACACCTTTTCGTCCACGAACTTGATAGTTTTGTTCGCAATGTCTGGGACAGCAATTCGTGGAAGGTTGATCTGGTCCAAATTCAAAGTATTAGTGAAATAACCACCAACACCTTCTTCCATCGGTACACCAACAGAGAAAGTGGCGAACCCAGATTCATTGTTTTCCATCGCATCCATAACGGTTGCGAAAAATTCGCGGCGACCAGGATTCGGGTCATCCAAAGTCCAATCCTGGAAATCACAAGAAATGTTAAACGGCTTTTCGTCTGATTTTACGAGCATTATTTACCTCTTTTTCTAAGTTTTCTTAATTAAATATAGATTTTTAAAATCTACTTGTCAATAGTTTTTGTATTTTTCTTTGAAATAAATTTATCGTGAACTTTCATTGCTGAGACAAAGTTCTCAATTTTTTCATAGACCTTATCGTCTTCAATGTAAAACGGGTCCATTCCATACCAGCGTTCAAAATTCACAATGAACTGCCAAAATCGCCAATCTGGGAAGTTCTGCTTATGAACTTGCTTGAGGTATTCATACAACGGGTCCAAACGATCTGCATCTCTCATATCTGTTTTCCTTTATAAAAGAAAGGAACTGTCCCGTTTCCGGGACCCGTTCCGTTTTAGTTTCGGTTAGGCGTCAATGCCAAATTCGTCAATGTAGTTTTCAACATTGAGGTTGACGTCAAACTTATCGTTGATACCACGGGCGAAGGCCACAGTCTTGAGCTTTTCGTAGTCCTTGTAAGAGTAGGCACACACAACCTGACCATTCTTCGTAATGTAACGGAAGCTCTTCCAGTCGTAGTCCGGAACATTCTTTTCAGTTTCTTCAAAAATACGGACCAACTTGCGGAAGATTTCAAGATGCTTACCATCCTTGGTAGCACGGAGTCGGTTGGTGACGAACGGACCGTTATTCTTGCTGTATTCGTCAAGTTCAGCAAGGATGTTGCGGTCAGTGCAGATGTGGTTAATCTTACGGAAGTAGACGTGCTTGGAAACCTTCCACTGCATAACGATGGACTTGTTCATAAGAAGTTCTTCTTCAACACGAACCATATTACGTTCATATTCGTCATTCTTGATCTTCTTATCACGCTTGGTCATGACCTGTTCGGACTTCTTGACTACATCTGCGATGACCTGGTCCGGGTTAGCACGGTAGTCATCCGCCTGGATAACATACACAAAGTCCGGGGAAGTAATCATCTTATGGTCCTTGTAACCCTTGAAACGATAGACACGGGCGTGCTTCTTACCGCTCTTGATACAGAGGCGATGCTTCATCAGGCGTTCCTGAATGTCGGCGTGTTCCTCGTCGGTGAGCGGAGCCGGTTCATAGTGGGTCTTCTTTTCTGCGGTCTTGACAGTCTTCATAGAAACCTTCTTGGAGTTGAGGGTGGAAATCTTCTTGGTGGTGTTGGTGTTGGTCTTCTTCATAATTAGTACCTCTTGTTTTGTGGTTTTGTTTTGTTTACAGTTTAAATATAGTTATTTTAGACTGTCTTGTCAATGAATTTTGTGTATTTTTGTGTAAAAAGAAATTTACAATGTGTCAGTTTTCTCAATAACCTCATCATAAGCTATGTTAATGAGCTTTACCATTTGTTCCCTTTCACGAAGGTAAATTTTCATAAACATAAAATACTCCTGGAGTCTACGATAACAGAAATCTAACTTTTCCTTGAATTTGTTCAGATCCCCGCTACATTCGTCTATTGTCCAGGTGAATCTCCAGTCTCTGTCAACGTCACGATAAAGCAGATTTTTGAAACCTTTACTGTCTACCTGCTTACCATAACCCACACAGACCAAAACATAGGTTTTATTAGGATGTTCCGGATCATTCCAATCAACACCGAAAATAGGAGCATTTTCACTATATCCAAATTGAATCATGGCCTTCTTCCAATCTTCCGGTAAATCTTTTACTGTCAAAGCATTATGATAAATAACCCACGAACCAGGAACATTAGCTTCAATTAGTTCCTCAATCTTTCCGATGTTTTTGAATATACCCATGTGAAATTTCCTTTTTATTGCAGTTATTAACATTACACCTTCTTCCAGTATGTGATACGATACTTGGAACCTTCATAAAGATATGGAACCTTACCGATATAATCGTGTTCAGGATGCTTTTCCATAAACTTCAAACATTCTTGCTCAGATCCCACGAATTCACTAAATTCATACTTATTCGGGTCATTGGGATCCGAGACCTGAAAGTCAACCGGACGCATACCCAAAACCTGTGGATGTTCATCAAGTTTCTTGTCAATCTTTGCCTGGAACTTTTTAGCAATCTTTTCGGCCTTCTGTGCGCGGGCTATTGCCATTTCTGCCTTAGTTCTACGATGACGCTTTGCCATTATTAGTCCTCCATTTCCCAGTAAATTGTGGTAATAGTGTCTGATAACATTTTGAAATTCATTTCTTTTAACGCATAACTTGTACTATTCAAATCTGGTCCCTGGATAATTTCATAATCCATATTGAATTTGAAAATGTTGTGGTTAGTCTTAATAATCAAATTTTGGAATGTAGTCTGACCATCGGTCAATTCCAAAATCTTATCTGGCGTGTAAATCTTGATAAATTCCTTATCATTTTCCTTGCCAGTTTCAATCCCGTTGATTACGGAAGTGAATGTTTTTCCATTATACAGTTTTACTTGAAGTCTCATTATTCTTACCCCAACTTGTTCTGGTTCAAGAGTGCAACAAAGGTACCATACTGACACTTATCATACTTCAAATGTAGTATTCTGCCATTCACCTTCAATTCAACTTCATTGTCCTTGACTTCACCAATCTTGCCGTTATTCTTGTAAATCGCAAGCCCCATAACATTCGTCTTGTCATTCTTGAAGCCCTTGATTTCGCAGCCCATAACAGAAAGCAACTGCATAACGATGTTCTTATTGATGTTCATTCCGGTTTCTCCTTAGATTAAAGTCCCATTTGAAGGTTGATAAAGCCATCCAAGAAAATCAAACCAAAGAACACTACCATACCGACAACACCCTGGAGAAAGTAATTTCTCTTTTCCTTACGAGCCATAGCGCGGTTGTATTCTGTCCAGTTCGTGTAACCATTCGGGATGTATTCGTTCATAGTTTGTACCTCTTGTTTTTTCTAAAGAAAATATAGATAATTTAAACTGAACTGTCAATAGTTATATTCACTTTTTCTGTAACTTTTTCTTTACATACATAGTCTATGACGATTTTTGATGGTTTCTTAACAAATAATAATGCAGTTTTAATTAACTTTGAGTCAATTTATGACAATGACCCATATTTACAAAAGTTTACAGAAGATCCATTATATAAAAATGAGGTAGTATATAAGACTACCTTTAATGGAATTTTAACAAATACAGAAGATTATTTGAAATGTACTTTAACAGAATTTAAGAGCATTTATGAGAATGATTTGTATTTAAGTAAATTTAAAGAAACAATTAAAGATGAATTAGATGAATTTTTAGAATAATCTAGTTTGCTATCGCAAACAAAAACATTTGAAGGATAAACCTTCAAATGTTTTTTATTTTCTATAAAGGAGAATTAAATCTTTTTGGGCAACTGGGAAGTTTGAAACTTCAGCCTACTTAGGTTCAACTGAAGATCTGATTCTTTTTGGTATAACGTATGAAGAATCACTTCTGTGGGATTTACGAATAAGCTTATGGGTCGGTCTTCCTGTACTCCAGCTACATCTTATTCAACCAAGGCGGCTATGTGTTAAACTTGCTAGGTTTAACTACGATGTTCTTTCATTCAGATGTGTACGAACTATTACACAAAATGGCTATCCCTCTACCGATAGTGGCATTGAGTTGTACTTCGTTCCGAGGAAATAGACTTTCAAATGTCAATAGCCAAATATAGTAATTATTACTTTATGTGTAAAAAATTTTAAAAATTTTGATCTGAAGAATTAAAGCGTTATCTGGGATTTGAACCCAGGTATTTGGAGTGGAAGTCCAACACATTAAACCAGACTATGTTAATAACGCAGTATCTCCCCTACTGGAGTCGGACCAGTGTTGTTCAACTTTGTAGGAGTTGTGCCATAAACCAACTAGGCGAAGGGGAGTTAGTTGCAGGTATGGGTGCCGACCCCACTGCCACAAAGATATGAGCTTCGTGTGTATGCCGATACTCCTGCAATAATTGTTCGTGCTGGAATCGGACCAACATTAAGTGATTCAGAGTCACCTGTACTACCGTTATACTAACGAACAGTAAATCCCAATGCCGGAGAACGATTCCGAACTTCAAGTGCCACAAACTTGCGTGCTACCAATTACACCACACCAGGGATGAATAATTTTAAGATAAAAATAATTTTATTTTTTCAATCCAAATTTTAGTATTATTACAACAATCAGACCAAGGTATTCTTAATTCATTCCATCCATTTTCATTTAATAATTTATCTTTATTATTATCGCGGATTTTTTGTATTTCATCTGTTTGATGTTGTTTACCGTCAATTTCTATACATAATTTTCTGTCAGGCCATGCAAAATCCAAAGCAAATCTACCAAAAGACATTTCAGTTTTATAATCTATATGTTCTTTCATACCAAATTCATTTTCCAAAACTTTAATTAACCATTTCTCAGGATAACTATGCTCATTGTTCCATCTACTTTCACCAATGTTATGTGCCCTTCCTTCTTGATGGGCGATTTTCATACTATTAGAAATTGCTTGTTTATGTTCTTTAGATAAATGTTTATCTTGGTGAACTGGTTTAAATTTTCCCAACGATAGATTTTCTCGCCAAGTATTACGACTTTGTTTAACTCGTTCATCCGTTTCTTCAGTTAATCCTTTATTCCAAGCATTATGTGTAGCATTCCATTTTACAAATGGCGAAGTTTTCTTATTTGGATTTTCCTTACATAATCTTTCGTGATTTCTTTGAGAATTTTCATTTTTACATTCTTTTCCACAAAATTTACAAATAAATTCATTTTCCATATTATATTTACACCTAGTACACCACGAAGGACTTGAACCTTCAACCCAAGCATTAAGAGTGCCTTGCTCTGCCAAATTGAGCCAGTGGTGTGTAGAGCGCTTGGTAGGATTCGGACCTACGGTGGTATTTCTACAACGGTTTTGCAGACCGCCCCCTTCGCCAGCTCGGGACACAAGCGCATAGAGATTACTGTGGAAATTTATTTAAATGGCGACGTATCCTCCACCACAGTAATCTTTAGAGCACCTATCCGGATTTGAACCGGAGCTTCAACTTTGGTAAAGTCGCTTGCTACCACTACAACATAGGTGCAAAATTTATTCGTACTCCCGCCTGGACTTGAACCAGGAATACCAGGTTCGTAGCCTAGTGGTTTATCCAATTAGCCTACGGGAGCATTTAGAGGAGGTAGAAGGATTTGAACCCTCGTGTGATTTCTCACCCACTGTTTTCAGGACAGGTCCGATAAGCCAGGCTCCGGCATACCTCCATAATCGCCCAGGTGGGACTCGAACCCACAAATCCCTGATTCTAAGTCAGGTTCCTATGCCAAATTCGGATACCAGGCGTTAATTTGTTTTTAACAGAAGTACCAGGACTCGGACCCAGACGAACAGACTTGGAAACTGCCATGCTACCGTTACATCATACTCCTATTTAGCGACACCGGCGGGATTCGGACCCGCGAATGATGGTTAGACAGACCACTGTGTTAGACCACTTCACCACGATGCCATATAGTCCATAGGGCAGGAGTTGAACCTGCAATCTCCACCTTATCAGAGTGGCAAACGGAACCAATCGTTATGCCTATGGATAATTTGTTAGTAGTACATTCGGGATTCGGACCCGAGTTTCCGCCTTGAAAGGGCAGCGAACTAACCGCTATTCTAATGTACCATAATGTTATTCGTGCCGCCGGGTGGAATTGAACCACCGACGCGAGGCTCTTCAGGCCTCCGCTCTACCAACTGAGCTACAGCGGCAAGTAGTGGATACAGACGGGATTCGGACCCGTGACCTCTTCAGTGCTGGTGAAGCGTTCTTCCAACTGAACTACTGACCCATAGTGGACCGTAGGGGATCCGACCCCCTGACTCTTGCCTGCAAAACAAGTGTTTTTCCAACTGAACTAACAGCCCATATTTTTCGTAGTGCTATCCGGATTTGAACCGGAGTTTTAAGAGTGAAATTCTTATGTCCTAACCAAACTAGACGATAGCACCATAAAAGAAAAATCCCGTGGTTTGTTCCACAGGATTTAATTTGTTACGCCGGAAAATTATAACTAATCAAATGCCTGTGGAGAACCTCTATCTTCGCCTGCGACTGCACCTTCAAATCGTTCGTCAATGGCGAACCAATCCTGTGCGAGGCAAATGTGGGACTTAAGCATCATCATAATTTCTTTTTTCCTTATATTGTATATATAACTTTTAATTCCTGTTTTTTGATTCTTTTGTTAAACACATCCAAAATAATTGGTATTAGTTTTTCAACCGCTACACAATCATTTTGTTTACATAGATAAATATAGTATTTAATTTTCTATTTGTCAATGGGTAATTGTAATAATTTTGATTTTTTTGATCTTCGTTATTTAAAGTCTTTTTCTAATTTAGCTTCTTTGATATATTCTTGCATAGTTTTAGCTGTTTCGCTTACTTCCATCCATTTGCTAAATTTAGTTACCAACTTCTGTAACTGTTCAAAAGTCAAATTCTTACATTTACTTTCAAATTCTTTCTGTATATTCCACCAATCGGGAACATTCGCAAATCCAGGAGCAGAGTACGCAGGGTTGTAATAAAAACTGTATCTAGTATTATTCTTAACTGTACCAATTTTTATAACTGCGTCATACCCCCCAAAACTAGATGAATAGAATCTGATTTTACATTCAAGTCTCGGTTTGTTTTGAAGGTTTCCTACTATGTCAAAACAGTCAAATTGACCAGGGGACTGTAATGTTGCTAATTTATCAACTGCTACTTTAATGTTTTGTGCATTAGTAATAGCTGTGTCGCATAATCTTTTTATTCTTTCTTCTGCGTAACTCATTTGAACTCCTATGAAAAAAGAGGGTTAGGTTGTTACACCCAACCCTCTCGGGAGGTACAACAAACTAACTATTCTTCAATGGAGAAGAGCTGTTCGGTAGTGAGATGATACAAGCACCAATCCGGGATGTAACTCTCAGTACCTGGCGTGGAAATCATAAAGATTTTCTTGAAGAAATGTTCAGGCTTCGGGAAATCAAATCCCATATCAGTGAAATAGATGATACCATCAAATTTCGCCTTTCTTTCCTTAATTGCTTCAAGAACGCATTCAGGGTTCGTGCATCCGCGACCAATCAGCTTGAAGTCGGACTTCTTCTGCTTCTGTTCGGTGAATGGGCCGCAAACACCATCCCAGAAACAATAGGACACATCAGCGTGTTTTACGAACTTGTTCACAATCGCACAACCACGTTCCACGTCCTTATCGTCCATAGAGCCGGAGCAGTCAATCGCAACGAGAATACGAGAACGGAATTTGTGCTTCTTACCAGGAACATCAAATCCCTTT
>RHMF01000978.1_pt1 | contig 12862 bp, 13 predicted proteins | sample 5365151 | NCBI WGS metagenome assembly RHMF01 (sample SAMN10266501, study PRJNA497801) | feces metagenome | isolation source: feces | host: Bos taurus | place: China: Prairie of Fairy Mountain | collected 2017-08-14 | reverse complement strand
TACTGGAAGTTCAAATTTATAAGCATCATATATTGAATAAGATGGAGTCTTATCTGTATTGATGAAGAATGTAAGTATGTCTGTCCAGTCAACTGTCGCAGGAAGATTGTTCTTTCCCTCATTCTTTACATGTGCATAATGCTGTATAAGACATCCTTGAGTGTTAATATACTTGTTCATTGGAGTACTGGTGTACATTGATCCAAGACCAGAGTCATAATATCCCTTTCCATCAGTGTTGTCTATCTCAACACTTCCTCTGTTATTTGCAGATAAGCTTGTCTTGTAATAATAATGCTTCCATCCTGTCTCTGGTTTAAGCCTGCAGATTGTCTGGTAATCCCAACCAAGTATAGTCTTAGTAGCATCTTCACCTTTTAACCACTGAAGGAATGTCTTACTCTCTGTCTGTGTCCATTGTACAACATTGAGTGCTGATATGTTTGGATTATCCATCTTCTGTATCTCTTCTGTTACAGATATATGGTTTTCACTTTCAAGTATATCTGGGGCTAAGTCTTCAATCTTATAAAGATTGTCACTGATAGATATTTTATTGTATATGTCATCTATTGATATGTTTGGAGTTCCTGGAGCTTCATTTACAAGTGATATGTCAATAGGACTCATATTGACTGTCTTATAAGTTGAGGCTGCTGATGGATTAGACAAATCATATCCAATAAACTTTACTGTATTTAAAGATGAAATATATTTATAATCAATGAGATATACATCTTCTCCAAAAGGAACAAGAGAATAACCAATGTATTTCAATATCTCTTGAAGAACATCATATTGTTGGAATTCAGTCTGTTCTTCATCATCTTCTACAAAGTTTGCTGATGATATAGTAAGTTTACTAAGAATGTCATCATAGTTTGTATTAAGGCTCTTGTTGTCATTGTACATTGAGTATGAAAGAGGTACATAAAGAATACCTGGATAGTTAGCACCTTTGACAATACTGTAGATGTATTCTTTCATAGTCTTGTATGTACCATCATTACTCCATTTGAAGTCTTTACATGTTGAAATTGCATCAACTGCTTCAAGAGTGATTATATCACCATAACTATATGTCTGTGAATAAGATACAGGAGTAAGATAACCAAAGAATAATACCTTGCCTATATGTCCAGGATAAAGTGATGTATTCTCTTCATATTCAAATATCCTTACTCTTGTACCTCTTGATGTAGGTTCATACAAATCAAGATAATACTCTGTTGAATATATGTCTATTGTACAACTTCTGCTCTTAATTGGAGAGAAAAGCCCTTCACTAGATGTAGTTATGATGACAGGATCATCACCACCAAGAGTAATCTCAATAGGAGTGGTTGATGTTCCTGTCTTTATTTCAACACCATATTTCTTGTTGTCAATATTTGAAAAATATCCCTGATATAACATTATATTTTACTTGTCTTTTTATTGTAATTGTTTAGAACACCAACTAACTGTGTACCTTGTATCTTGAATTCAACATCACCTCCAAGACCTCTGCTTCTTTCTTGTCTTCCTTCATCAAGCATCTTGAATAAGTTTGCTTGCTGTCTGTTGTTAAGGACCATTTCACCAGCATTTGCTCTTATAAGGTTATTGTCTCCAATCCTTGAATTTCCTCCTACAATACCACCAGTAGCAAACTGTGATAAAGTAGTTATAGCAGCTATGACTGCTCCTAAAATAGAGACAATAGCAATTGCAGCTAAAATAGGACCAGCTATTGGAATAGAAGCAACACTTTCAGCACCCTTTGTAGCTGCAGCAGCACCATGAGCAGCAGCATTTGTAGTTGTTGCTCCTGCATCAGTTGCTTGTGCTGTGGCATCAGCTGCAGCAGCTGTTGCAGCAGCTCCTGTAGCAGCAGCATTTTCAGCTTGAGTAGCATTTAATAATTGTATAACTGTATCAAGTACTGTAAGAACTGTTGTAAGTGACTCAATGACTGTCATGCCAAGCTGGAATGCAGAGAAGAACTTCTCCCAACCATCTGCTTTAGGATCTTTAAGCTTGTCAATCATACTATCATAAGCATTCTTAACATTGTTTATAGCATTGATTGGAGCACTGATCATTGAAGCAATGTTGTTCATCTTTGCTGTAAACTTAGATATGTCTGTATCAAACTCAAGTTGTACAGTAGCAGTCAAACCTAAATCAGATAACTTCTTATTTAATTCAGCTATCTGTCTTCTTCCTTCAGCTGGATCCATTGCTCCAATCTGAACTTGAAGATTAATTTTGTCTGCTTCAGCTGTTATCTTGTCATATTTTGATACAACATCTTCTAATTCATCTTCAGTCTTGTCAATAGCATTATTGATTTCTTCTTGCTTTTTCTTCCATTGATTAAGAAGCTCTAGGGTTTCTTTGAACTCATTAGTTTCTGGTTTAAGTTTAGATAGTTTATCTCTTAATTCTTGTACTTTCTTATTAGCTTCTACAAGAGAACCAACAGGATATTCTTCTTTATTGATTATGTTATTTATTTCTTCTTGTTTCTTCTTCCAATAATCTAATAAGTCACTTATTTCTTTGAATTCATCAGTATTTGGATCAAGATTCTGAAGTTCTTTTTGGAATGACTGTACAAAGTAATTTGCTTCAGCAAGAGAATTTGGAACTAATTCAAGTTTCTTAGATGGTTCAACACCTTTGATTAACTTCTGTATTCTTTCAACTTCAGCTTTAGCATCAACAAGTTTCTGTTTAGTCTCTTCAAACTTAGTGTCATCTGGACTCATGTTGTTAAGTTCTTTCTCTAAGTCTTGTACTGCTTTCTGTGCTGCAGCAAGACTACCTGGAGTCAATTCTACATCAGCTTCTATCTTAGTTTTACCTCCACCAGAACCACCACTCTTACCACTTGCTCTGTATTTAGCATCAATACCTTCTGCTTCAGCAATAAGTTTAGTTGCTTCTTCAAGCATTCCACTCATTCCATCAACTGCTGCTTCTTTTGCTTCTTCACCTTTACCTTTCCAATAAGCTTCCCACTTTGCTTTACCTTCATCTGTAAGTACTGGAGTTACTGTAGATACACCACCAGGTACTGGAGCAGGATTTGTTCTGTTAGTATAGTCTTTACCATACTCTAAACCTGCTTCTTTTAAATTCTTAGTATTTACTTGTGGAGTAGATGGTTTCTTATTTCCTTTCTCTTCTAATTCAAGACTCTTTCTATATGCTTCAGCATACTTTTCTTGGTATACTTCCATTATAGCAGCAGCTCTTGCTCTAAGCTCCATTGCTCTGATAACATCTTTAGCATGGTTGATAAATACATCATCAGCAGTATTTACATCTTCAATCTTATAACCAAGTTCTTTGAAAGCATCAGCATTATCTTCAATCCACTTCTTCTTATCTCCTTCAGTTCTTAATCTTTTATATTGCTGTTCTAAAAGAACAAACTTTGCTATTGTTGTTGATGATTCATCCTTTGCTTTGTCAAGTGCTTTATTATAAGCTTCTTGAGCAATCTTTGTCTTATCAAGCTGGTCAGCATTCTTCTTAGTTGCTATTGTAAATGCAGCAATAGCTCCTACAACAGCAATAATTGCTGATGCAAGAAGTACATATGGATTTGCTTTTGCTACTGTATTGAATAACTTCTGAGCAATAGTAGCTTTACCTGTTGCTGCAGCTTCAAGAGTCTTTGCTTTTGCAAGAGCTTTACTTTGTATTGTAGCAATACTTGTCATAAGAGCAGAATTCTTCTGAAGAGCATTTCCAATCTTAATGACTGAATTTGTAGCTGCTTCAATAGCCTTTAATTTTGCTATTACTGCTACAAGTTTTTCTGTACTCTGCTCACCAAGAACACCAGTTGCAACAAATGTCTGAAGAGAACTAGACACCATGTCAATACCCTGCTTCATACCATCCCAACCAGCTGTATCTGAAGCAATTTTTGTAATCTCTTGATTTACATCAGCTATAGCATCTTTATATTCTGCTGCCTTCTGTGTAAGTTCACTGATTTTAGCAGCTACTTCTTTACCAAGCTCTGAATCTTTCATTTCAGAGCTCATGTTTCTATAACCAATTGTCAAATCAGCTATAGTTTTCTGTATTTCTTTGAGTTGTCTTGAATAATTAGATGCACTTCTTGCTGCTTTCTCTGTATTGGCCATTTCAGATAGCAAATCTTTTGCTGATTTGCCACCCTTTGAACCTAAATCTTGAATTGATTTTGAAGCATCATCTGCTGTATCTTGAAGTTCCTGGACTTTCTTTTTAGAACTGTCTATGCCAGAATTGAATTCATTATTAGCTAGTTTAAGTCTAGTTACTAAATCTGCCACAATTATTGATAATCATATATTTATGATTCTATCATTCTTCTTTCTTCATCATATTAGTCTCTTCAAAAGAGATTTTACCACTGTTAATCAAGTCTTCAAAAGCAATTGCTTTCTCTGTTGTTCTCTTTTCATCTTCTTCAGAATATTCAAACTCTTTCTGATCTAAGAAGTTGTTATCCCATGGAAGAGAAAGTATCTCTTGTGGTGTTATCTTTCTTTTACTGTTGCTCTGTATTGCTATATATAACTGGTATCTTTCAATCTCTCTCTCATTTCTATCAACATATAAGACATTCTTAGAAATATCTCTTGCTTCATATAACTGAAGATTATCTAAGAAATAATCTACACTTATGACTCTAAATTCAAAACAAAGAGTTCTGAAAAGAACATGTACCCAATTATGTATAGGTTCTACTTCGTCAATTTTTTTTTATCACCACTCTCTTCTTCAGAAGCAGATAACATGTTCTGTTTGTTAATCTCTTTAGTCAACCAGTCACTGAACTTTATTACAAGAGTCTGGTCTTCATCTATCATGTCAAGAAATTCATCAAAAGTGAAGTCTAAATTTTTCTCTGAACCCATTATTACACAATAGAAAAATACTAATACATCTGTTGTTGTAGATGGTGTAAAAGATTTGTTCTGAATATTCTCATACAAAAGTAAGGAGCGGAAACTGTAACGTAATGTAACCTCTTTATCTTTAATGTTTAATATCATATTCTTATTGTTGTTGTATATATAGGTAATATAGAAAAAAGAGACCCATAATTTCTTATGGATCTCTTTCAATATTTGTTTAACTCTTATTAAGCTGAAGGCTGTCCTTTAGAGATAGCACCCTGACCACTAAGTGTTACAGATACTGTACTCTTTTGACCAGCTTCTGCATTCCAGTTAAGTGAACTGATAATAGCTTGACCACTGTAAATGTAGCTTGTATTTGGTGTCCAGTTACCATCATTTGTGATGTTAACATCAGCAGGAGTACCTGCAATTTCTGTAGCAGATTTAAGACCAAATAAAACTTTAACAGGAGTCTTGCTTGTCATTGCAGTGAAGAATGTATCATAACCATCATTGGTATACATATGTTCTGCTTGGATTTCCCAGTTAATCTTGTTAACTTCACTCATACCATAAACACCAGCATCTTTAGTGTTAATGTCTTGAGTATCAGCACTTAATGAAAGTGAGTGTGAAGTTCCATGAGCAACTGATTTATATCCATTTGTCTGGTATGTGAAAAGCATTATATCACCACCACTAACTAATTGTCTTCCAGCTGAAACTGCCATAATTTTTTATCTAGATATATTTTTATAAGTTTTGTTCAAAACTAAATAGTTGTATAACAACTTATAAGTTTGATTCACATTCAAAATAAAGATTCTGGATGTATTCATCATCATTGTACATTTCATTACTTGATGTCAAGTGTATATTATTGATTGTCAAATAACTATAAGACATTATACAGTTTTCAAATAAATCTCTGATACTATCAGCTATATCAACAGTTTCATCATATTTGTCACTGACAACAGTAATTTGAAATGAACAATCATCTGTCAACCAACCATCTTTAGTATGGTCCTTTGAATAAACATTTGTTCTGTTGTATACTACAAAAGGAAATGTAGTATCAGCAGGAGCACAAAGTGGATAAACCTTATTACTAAGGGAAGTATTTAGCGCTGAATTTGTAGTTATAGCACTATATATTATTGATCCTATTTTTAATGTGCTCATATCTTTGTATTATTAAGTTTTTGTATAGTTTTGTCAATCTCTCTCATATAAATACTTGGTAATTGAGGTATAATCTGCTGTTGAGCATTCTTAAAGAACCATTTACCCTTTATAGCACCAAGAGATTTAGCTTTCTTGAGAGTGACTAGTTCATGTTTTTTGTTCCTTACTCTTGTGAGATATCTTACTTTAGTACCCTTCTCTAAGAATCTTACTCTATAAGTACCAGAACCACTGTTTCTGCTACCCATTATATGTACACTGGTGCTCTGTTCATCTACACTACCACCATTCCATCTACCAATCCTTACAGCATCTTCTGCTTTGTCATTATAAGTGACTTTCTTACCATCATACCAATGAATATTGTCTCTTTTTACTAAAGAAGCTGAAAGATTACTTTGTGTCTGCTTCTGTAGTTCCTTTGCACCTGCATAAAGAGCTTTCTTGACTGTTTTCTGCATCTCTTTTGATGTGAGATCCATAAATCTGTTGAAAATTTGCTCTACATTGCATTCAAAACCACTATTCATTGACTAACTGAGTAATAACTGTTTTTTGTTGTAATACTTTATCTGTATCAATACTAGTCACTTGATAATATTTATTCTCATATTTTATCTGAGATGTATCAGTAACAGGTACATATATCCTAACCACAAAATTCTTTTGATAGGGAGTAACTATTTCATTATTAATGACACTTCTGCTTCCTCCAATATGACCAACTTTAGCTCTAGTACTGTATACTAAAGTCATAGTATCAACTTGTTCACCAAATTGATTTCTATTACTTACTCTGTCATATATTTCTATTGGTTCATTGAAAAGACCAGCTTGTGCCATATTATTTATTATTATATCTATTATAAGCTGCTAAACTTAATTTCTTTTTTGTTTCTTGTGAATGATGTTTACCATACATTGGATTATTAATACTATTTCTATTAGGTTGATTATTTTTACATGTTATTTTTGTAATTGGATTTGCCATATTCTCTTTATATGTTACCCATTTTAAATTATCAACTCTATTATTTAATGTATTGCAATCTATATGATCTATACAAGGTTTATTATCTGGATTTGGTATAAAAGCTTCTGCAACCATTCTATGTATTCTATTAATTCCACAAAATAAATATTTGCCACTTATTTTAGGAGTAATAATAATACCATTTTTTCTTACATTACCATAATTTGATATTTCATATAAACTACCATGAGGATTATACCTTGTATCTCTATAAATTTTCCATTCTTCTATCATATTAAACAATATTATTATTTAATATAATATAGAACTTTACTTCTCTATAGTATATGATCTATACAAATCACAAAGTAATTCTAATGAATTTGGTACAACAGTCATATTTACACTTGAAACTGACTCTCTACTGTTATATATAGTTCCAATCCAAAGAAGCATAGCAAACTTGAGTGCTTTAGGTATATCACCACTAACATCTTCAAGCTGATTAAGAGGATAATCAATATACTTGCTTACTACATCTTCAGCAGCTGTAGCAAGAGACTCAAGATATTCATCATCAGCAGTAAATTCAGAATCCAAATTAAGATGAGATTTAATTTCTCCTAAACTTATATATAATGGATTCCAAGCTGTTGTATATGATGTGTTGTTTTCTCCCATTGGATTGTAATTGTTTATTTTTAAAAATGGGGTTGGGTTGCAACCCAACCCCAGAAAGAATATGATAGAAAGTGGGTTTTTATTCCCACTAAAGTTACATATTATTCAACTTTACCAAGAGCAATAGCATCAGGTCTTACAACCTTTGCGTCAGCAAATGCATTAACAATGATTTCAATCTGTCCTTTAGCAAGTGTTGCAGAATCAGCGCAAACATCAATTCTAACTTCATCCCAAAGACCACAAACTGACTGTGAGAAGTCACCAGCAAGGAAGTATGTGTAAGTCATGTTAGAAGTCATACCAGTTGGATAACCATCAACTTCACCAGCGTCATATACCATACCTGTGTTATTTGTACCCTTAATCATAGCTTTGAATGCAGCTTTAGCCTTAGGAGATACAATGAAGTTGATATTCTTGTAGTTCTTTTCTTCAAGGTCTGCTTCAAGAGCTGTAAGATATGAGTAGTCACTGATTGAATTTTCTGCTAAGCCATAAGCAAAACCAGCAGGCTGTGTGCTTGTACCAGCAGCTGAACCAAGAAGTGTTGATTCAATCTTTTCCCAAACTGAAAGAGCAATGTCTTCTCTTACAACAGCTTCAACATCAGGAGTAGTCTGAGCAAGGAACTGTAATGAGATAGGGAATTTACCAGTGATTCTCTTAGGACTAAGAGTTACATTTGAGAAGGAACCATTTCCATCACTTGCATCAGCTGTTTCACCAGCCCATGCTACATTTCCTTTTGAGAAAATAGGAACCTGTACGTCACCCTGTAAACCTGAGTAAACCTTCATACCAGCATCAACAAGAACATTGTTAGCTCTAAGTGGAGCCCATACATCCCAAATGTCAGTTTGTACAACATCTTCTCCTTCAGCAGCAACTGTAAGAGCTGATCTTGTAATAACTATTGGTTCATGTGTCTTCATTGAATTTCTGATTTCTTCAACAATAGAATAGTTTTTTCTTTCCATTTTATTACTAGTAATATTTTTATTTTTTTGTTCTTTATCATCTTGATTTTCAAGATCCTCTAAAGATTTTTCTAATTGTTCTTTTTCATCTTCAAGCTCTTTGATCTCTTCCTCATTGTCATTGAATTCTTTGTCTTCTTCATCACAAAGTTCTCTAGACTCTGATTTAGCAAGCTTGATAATGTCAGAATTCCTCTTTATTAACTGATTGATTGCATCAGTATATTCAAGACTATTTGTATATTTCATATATTATAAGCTTATATTTTTGTAAAAATCGCTTAATCTCTGATCTAATTTTTTATGTATATCAGCAACTCTAGCTTCTTCTTCAGCAGCCTTTAATTTTGTTTCTTCTTCATCAAGACTTCTAGTAATTGCTTCAATATCAATACTTTCTCTGTTATCTACAGATGTTGCTGGATAAGCTGCAAGTGTAACTATTGCAACATCATGTAACCATCCAATCTCTGTAATCTCTCTCTTAAGATTTCCAGCCTCATCTCTGAACCATCTACAACATGTATCATTATCAGGAAGAGCAAAAGCAAATGAACATTCAAAGAGATTACCATTTCTTACATCCCAAAGAAGCTGGTTTCCTCTTTCTGTCTCTGGACATTCAAATTCAAATCTAAGTCCCTTCTCATCAAGAGATAATTTTAAAGTGCCTTCTCCTTCAATCCATCTTGCAAGCATTTGATTATCATCATGATTTATATTTGCAATAACGTCTGACTCATTTAAAAGTTCTTGAGTGATAGCACTTTGTCTTATGATCTCAGAAAATCCACCAAGATCCCTGCTCCAACTGTCAAATACTACTGCATATCCATCAATAGTTCTTGAATCAGAGTGAGCTCTTATTTCTTTACTTCTTCTATATATCATTTTCTTTATCATTGTTATTTTTTTCTCCCCCTTTCCCCTCTCCAATAGTATTCTGACTTATATTGGTAAATGGAATTATAAGAGAGTCTCCACCATCCATTGGATTGAATCCTAAGTTATGTCTACATTCATTGATTGTAAGAATACCATTCTTTACAAGTGTAGAATAATAATTTGCTGTAGCAGATTTGTCTGCAAACATTATATGGTTCTCATCAAAGTCAATATAGAACTTAGATTTTTCAGATGGACGGAATATCTTTCTATTGAATTCACTTTCAATAAGTGAAATAAGTGGATATATACAGTGAGATAAGAAAGAGAGTTGTGCTTGTTCTATTGAATTATAACTTGTTGCACCACTTATACCAAGAAGTATAGGATCAATACATAAGTATCTGCATATTTCTTCTGCATTGAACTTTCTAGACTCAAGCATTTCAGAGTCATTAGCATTGCTTCCAATAGGAATATACTCCATGTCATTACCAACAACAGCAATACCTCCACTCTTACCATTACCATGGACTGTCTGCCAACTCTGTTTGATGTCAAGTTTCTGAGAACTGGTCAATGGTTTAGTTGATTTGAGAATACCATCTATGTTTGCACCATTCTCAAAGTAATTCTTTGCATGAGTATCTGTTGCAAGAGCTATGTCAATAAGCTTCTTAGCAAATACTGGTATTCCTTTACCTTCAATACCATTCTTACTGTTCTGAATAAGATGTATTACATTGATAGGCTCAACTTTCTTAGTAGTTACATTATTCAATAAATAATATAACTTTCTGTTCATTTCATTGTACATGATTGAGTATGAACCATGTGGACAATAAATAAACTCAACTGGGGTACCATCACTTGCTCTCTTTATATAAAGAATAGCATTTCCATATATATATAAATCCCAGATGAGTTGTTTCATGAGATTAAATCTTGACTGTAAACTGCCATCAATTGCATAGTCAAATGGATGAGATACAATATCTCCAGTCTTATAATCTCTTACATGTATAGGTATAGACGCAATAGTTGAAGAAATCAACTGTACACCACCAAAGAATGCTGAAACAGCAGTGGCTTCTCCTTTAGACAAATAAGGAGTTAAAAAATCAAGACCAACTGGAACAGTATAGCTCTCAGTTGTGTCTGCATTGCGTTCTTCTATAGGTTGTGTGTTAGGTTTGTTTCTATTAAATAAAGACATTAATTATTAGTTATTTTTTTATAACTAAATTTTGTATGGTCTTCATTCCATACTCTTTTAGTCCCCTTTCTTGATTGTGCCATTTTAGCATAACCTTCTTTTTTCTTTTTAGTTACTTTTTTACATATTTCTTTATGTGTATCACTATGTAAATAGTCTAAAAATTTATCATAAGTAGCAGGATTATGAATATTATCTTTTTGAGAACAATATCTCAAATTATCTGCTCTATTATTTAATTTATTACCATCAATATGATCAATAACATAATTAGTTGGTTTTTCTCCTAAAAATAATTCAGCAACTATTTTATGTAATGGTGTTCCATGTGTTACTTTTAAATAACCACTTCTATTTAATTTACATTCAAATAATTCATTATTTTTATATACTTCACCAAAATTACTTATTGTCCAAACTGTATTACCCCATCTAGGACTGTATGATTTATACCATACTTTTATTTCTCTATCCATATTCTTTATAAGCTTATATAATGTTAATATAGATGACATTATATTATTTTTTCAAATAATTCAATCCATGAGCATAATTGTACTCAGTATCAGTTAGTTCATAACATGATTTCATATTATATTCTCTCATTTTATTGTGATAACCATGATGACAACATTCACATAACATTCTGATATTTGACTCTTTTAAGAACAAATCCCATCTTTCTTGTTCTGTTTCTCCACTCATAAATGGGATTAAATGATGTGCATGTTCTGCTGATACAACATAACCATGTTGTAAACATTCATCACAAAGTGGATGTGTTGATAATAATGTATCTCTGAGTCTTTTCCAAGCCATGCTGTTATAAAAACTAGCTGCCTGTTCTTTTGATTCATGTTTGTATTTAATTGTTTGTTGTTTAAGTGGTTTCAAATTAATTCTTGCCATAATCTCTTACTTAACATATTTCAACATCACTATTACCATCTGCTAGCCATCCTCCAAGAGCTTGCAACATAGATATAACAGCATCTATTTTACTCTCTCTGTTGTCTTTGGTTGGTTTTACATTTCCATTGTGATCTTCTTTAAGGACTACATTCTGAAAACACCATCTAGTTATAGGATTGTCATCTATTATTATCTCACCTCTCTTTAAGAGAAGTTCAAATGTCTTAACAGCCTTTGTGAAATTACCTATACTCTGACTATATGGCTGACATGGTATTCCTTCTTCAGTTGCCATTATAATGAAGAGTGTACTCTGCCATGCATCATAGTATACACCATTGAATGAGAAGTTCTCCATCTGTCCTTTCATGTCATCAAGTATATATCTGTAGTCAGTGACATTACCACTATTGACTGTAAGGTACTTATGCTGCTGCCATACTCTGTATTTCTGCCAGTTCTTGTTATTGTCAAGACACTCTGAAGGAAGGTAATAGAAACTCTTGAATATATATTTGTCAGGATAGAACTCTCTGAATGGATCTGGAGCAATCAACATACTGTAAACTGTCAAGTCACTTACAGCAGCTAAGTCTATACCAGCACTAACTAATTGACCATTAAATACTTCTATTGGTACAGGTTTCATAGACTGTTTTATTGTCTCATCACTTATCCATACTTCACTTGACTCAACCCACTGGTTCAAGTTCTTAGTCCTTACACCTACTTCAAGAGAGACATTATTCTTAGCAAGTGTAACTTGTTGACTGATATAGTCTTTTGTAACTGTTATGTCTAATGATGGTATAGCTTTCTTCCATTTACTGTCATCAATCCAATCATCATCTTTATCTAATTCATAAATAAGTGAGAATATACTGTCATCTGTCTTATCACCAGTAAGTATATCAATACACATATCCCTGTACTCTTTACATGGACCATATATATTGAACCCTGATGTAGTTATGTATATCATCATTGGATTACGTCTCATGCCCATACCTGACATCATAACATTTGGTAAGTCATTGTTCTCAAGACTATGATATTCATCAATAATAGCAAAATGAGGATTGAAACCATCACCAAGTTTAGCATCAGAACTCATCATCCTAATTCTACCTTTTGTTGG
>RHMF01000976.1_pt1 | contig 12867 bp, 14 predicted proteins | sample 5365151 | NCBI WGS metagenome assembly RHMF01 (sample SAMN10266501, study PRJNA497801) | feces metagenome | isolation source: feces | host: Bos taurus | place: China: Prairie of Fairy Mountain | collected 2017-08-14 | reverse complement strand
AAATAATTTGAAAAAACAAAGAAAAAAATCAGCGAATCAAAGAAAGGATTTTTGTAATGAACAAGGCGGCTGAAACATCAGCCGCCTTGTTCATTGTGCTAGTTGTTTTAATTTCTTGTTTCTTGAATTGGATTTTGTGAAACTTGATTTCGCTGAAATGAAAACAAAAAAAAGGGGAAACCAATTTTGATTTCCCCTTTTTATTATGTTACTTTACGTTTTTTTGTTGTTTAGTCTTCGCTTTCGATTACAAGGAATTTGCTCTTTTGCCAGAACTCTGATGGATTGCTTATTTGTATAGCGGTCGGTTTCTTTTGATCGCCAATTAGCTTATAAGAGTTGCTTGGGTGGCTTGTAAGGATTTTGATTTTTTCTCCTTGAAGTTTGATTTCTGTAACCTTGCGGATATCTATCTTTGTATAGACTTGCATATCGCTATCGCTGCTTACTGAACTTCTCTTGCCGATTCCTAAAAATCCTCCTTTGCGATTGATGATTTTCTTATCGATTAGATTCTTGCGAGTGCCAACTATGTAGTATGCAGTGTTCTTTTCTTCCTCGATTTTCATTATCTGCTCATCTTTTCTTTGGTTTTGTTTAGTCATTTCGTCCAAATTCTTGTTCAGATTTTCGATAACGATTTGTTTTTTCTGCAATTCAGTTGTCAAAAGTTGGATTTCTTCTTCTTGTTCTGTGATTCTGCTTTGCAACTTTTCGATAAAAGCAGTCAATTCCTTGTTGTTTTTTCCGCTTTTCTTCAATTGGCTGTTAAGGTTATCAACTTTTTGTTTGTTGCTATTAAGAATTTCGTTGATGTCTTGAATTTGTGCTGTGATACGACTACGAGTGTCTGCGTTCACTTCACCTGTTCTGTCTTTCAACTTTGAAACGTCAGCATACTTACTTGTAACCATGGTAAGGCTTTCTTCGATTTCGTTGAGTTGTTGAAAGAGTAGTTCCATTTCTGCGTTCTTGCTAGCCAATACAGCTTCGATTGAATCATTCATGGCTTTTTGAGAAATCAACTGATCTTCCATTTTTTTGTTTGTACACGCTGTTAAAACGAGCATTGTCAGCATTGCTGATACTAAAACTAATCTTTTCATCTTTCTTGTCTTATTATGGTTTTCTTAATCTTTACTATGGTTTAACGTTAAAAAACATTACTTAATTGTTTACAAGATTAAAAAAAATCAAACAAAGTTTTCGGATATTTCTTTTTTACTTTGATGTTTTTTTTATACCTTTGCCACGAGATTAAAACGACGATCCAAGTTGTTTATTGTGTGGGGTGCTTATTTATAATAGGCTGAGATTATACCCTTTGACCGTTACGGTAATGCGAAGCGGGAATTTCTCTCCACCTTTTTGTATTTTGGAATTGTTCGTATTGTAATCATTGAATTTTTGTCAAATTAACAAAAAAGATATTGATGATGAAGAACATTCACATGGCGATGAGTATTGCTGGATCGGACTCTTCTGGCGGTGCAGGCTTACAAGCGGATTTGAAAACGATGTCTGCAATCGGTGTATTCGGAAGTAGTTGCGTTACAGCAGTAACTTGTCAAAACACTATGGGAGTTTACGATGTGCTTCCTATGCCTTGTTCCATTGTAAAGGGACAAATAGACGCTGTTTTGAAAGATCTGCCTATTAAAGCGATAAAAATAGGTATGCTTTTCAATGAAGAGATTGCCAAGGCAGTGGCTGAAAGTATTAAAACAAACAATTTCCAAGGCGAAGTCATACTTGATCCAGTCATGATTGCCACAAGCGGAAATAGTTTGGCTCAAAACAACCTCAAAGATGCGATAATAAAACATCTGTTACCTGTATCTACATTATTGACTCCAAATTTGCACGAAGCACAACAGCTGTCGGGATTTGGGGAAATCAAGAATGAAGAAGAAATGAGAGAGGTAGCGAAAATTATTATCTCACTCGGAGCAAAAGCAGTCTTGATCAAAGGCGGTCATTTGCAGAGGAGCAAATTGCGAAACATACTTTTGCAGAATAGAAATGGCGAGTTAGTTTTCTCAGAATTTGTTTCCGATAGAGTGAACAGCAAAAACACTCATGGGACAGGCTGTTCTCTATCTTCGGCAATTGCTTCCTATTGTGCAATTGGCTATTGCATTGAAGAGGCCGTTGAAAAGGCAACAATCTTTGTTCATGATGCTGTCGAAAATGCAAAAGATGTTTTTCTAGGACATGGACATGGGGCATTGAATCATTTTTACAACCCTCAAAAACTTATAATCAATGAAAATATTTGTGAATAAAAAAGAGTGTGTCTTGAAGGAGAAATGCACAATTGAACAAATGCTTATGCAAACCATGGATTCCACAGACGGCTTTGCTGTTGCAGTAGGAATGAAAGTAATCAAAAGAGAACTATGGTCAGAAACCCAATTGTGCGAAGGTGATAATGTAACTATCATTAAGGCAACATGTGGCGGTTGATAGGCATTACTCTGCCTTATTATGAGGATTCGACAAAGGAAAAACAAATAATAGTCTCATTACTACAAAGCAATACAATAGAGTATTTTCATATCAGAAAACCGGACTTTGATTCCAAGCAAATGAGTCTTTGGTTAGAGGACTTCCCTTTTGAATATAGAGAACGTCTATGCTTGAACGATTGCGTGGAATTGGCTTCTGATTTTGCGATAGGAGGAGTACATCTAAACAAACGAAACAACTATACATCGCCTCAAAATTTTAGTGGTCGTATAAGTCGAAGTTGTCATAGTATTGCAGAGGTTGAGCTATACAAATCAGCAAATGATTATGTTTTTCTTTCGCCTATTTTTGATAGTATAAGCAAACAAGACTATCAAAGCAAGTTTAGCGAATCGGAACTAAGGCATGCGGTAGATAATGGCATAATAGATTCAAATGTATTTGCACTTTCCGGAATTGAACCCAAGAAATTACCCGACTTAAAAGCTATGGGATTTTCCTCAGCTGCTATGATGGGCTGTCTTTGGCAAGAAGGAGAGTTGCGAAACTTAGAAAGGTCGTTGCAAAAATGGAAAGAATTTATTTTATAACCCACAAGAACGAACGCTATTCCTATTTGGAAGGAGCTAAATTGGCCTTGGATAATGGTATAAGGCTGATTCAGTTGAGAATGAAGCACAGCCCGCTTGAGCAAGTGAAACAAACAGCTTATGAATTGTTGAAAGAATGCAGCAAATACAAAGCTTGTTTGATTATGAACGACAATGCAGATTTGGCAATCTCTCTTGGCTTTGACGGAGTGCATATTGGTCAAAATGATGAAAGGATTGAATCTGTCAAAACAAAGATTCATAACAATCAAATGGTCGGATTGACTTGTAATAACTTTGAACAAATCCAACAAGCCAAAGAACTATCAGCCGATTACATAGGTTTGGGCCCCTTTCGCTTTACTTCAACAAAAGAAAAACTAAGTCCAATTTTGGGAATAGAAGGATATAAAAACATAATGCAGCAATGTAGGCAGATGAACATTGATTTGCCGATTTATGCAATAGGAGGAATAAGGCTTGAAGATGTGAATCAGATAATTGGAACAGGAGTTTATGGAATAGCTCTTTCGTCTCTGATTTTGGAATCTTCAAATCCTCAAAGCACAATCAAAGAGCTACATCAGCGAATCAAAGATTCGTTAAAATAAAACGAAGTTTCAGAAAATTAAAATCAAGTTTCAAGAAATTAAAATCAAGTTTTAGAAAATTAAAACGAAGACTTATTAAAATGGTATCAAATATGGAAAAATTAGTAATAGCAGGACATACATTCGAATCCAGATTATTCTTAGGTACAGGAAAGTTTCCTTCAAACAAAATAATGGGAGAGGCTATCAAAGCTTCGAAAACCCAAATGGTAACCACCGCAATGAAACGTGTAAACTTAGAGTTGGCAGAACAAGACGATATGTTGGCACACATAGATAGGAATGAAGTAATCTTATTGCCGAATACATCGGGCGTAAGAACCGCAGAAGAAGCCGTTTTCGCCGCTCAGATGGCACGAGAAGCCCTTCAGACAAATTGGCTTAAACTAGAAATTCACCCAGATCCCAAACACCTCTTTCCAGACGCCATAGAGACATTGCGAGCTGCGGAATTGTTGGTCAAAGATGGCTTTATAGTTTTGCCATACGTGCAAGCAGACCCCATACTCTGCAAACAATTGGAAGAAGTCGGCGTTGCAACAGTCATGCCTTTGGCTGCACCAATCGGAACTAACAAAGGATTGGTTACAAAAGAGCTTTTGGAAATAATAATAGACCAAAGCAATGTGCCGGTTGTAATAGATGCAGGAATCGGAGCCCCAAGTCATGCTGCCGAGGCAATGGAATTGGGAGCCGATGCTGTACTTGTGAATACTGCAATCGCCATTGCGGGCAATCCTGTTCAAATGGCAGAAGCCTTTTCTAAGGCAGTGGAAGCAGGAAGAGAGGCTTACGAAAGCGGATTGGCAACAATGTTTCATTCAGCTCAAGCCTCATCTCCGCTAACTGAGTTTTTGAATTTCTAAAAAGAAGAAGTATTCAATCAAAAAAGAAAAGATAATGGAAAAGATACAAGATACAAATTGTTTAAGCAGTGCCTCAAAGAAAGTATATGTGAAAGGGGAATTGCATGACATAGAAGTAGGAATGCGAGAAGTCGAATTGACAGACACAATCATCGATGGAAAAGTACAATCCAATGGTTCGATAAGGTTGTATGACACCTCAGGAGTCTTTGGTGATGATATGGTGAAAACAAATCTTGAAGAAGGTTTGCCAAGACTAAGAGACAAATGGCTAAGTCGTAGAGATGACATAGAGAGACTTGACTCCTTTACTTCAACTTATAGTAATGAAAGATTAAAAGATGAATCCATAGAAGCATTTCGCTTTAAGAAAACACACTTGCCTTATAAGGCAAAAGCAGGTTGTAGAATTACGCAAATGGCTTTGGCAAAGAAAGGAATAATTACGCCAGAGATGGAATACGTTTCAATAAGGGAGAACTTAGGACGAGAAAACAATGGCTTGAGTCAAATAACCCCTGAGTTCGTTCGCCAAGAAGTTGCGGCAGGACGTGCAGTCATTCCTGCAAATCCTAATCACCCCGAAGCAGAACCTATGATTATAGGTAGTGAATTTTTGGTTAAGATAAATGCAAACATAGGAAACTCGGCTCTTTCGAGCAATATGGAAAAGGAAGTGGAGAAAGCAGTCTATTCTTCTTGCTTAGGAGCGGACACTATCATGGATTTGTCCACCGGAATGCACATTCACGAAATCAGAGAGTGGATTATAAGAAATTGTCCCGTGCCTATGGGTAGCGTTCCTTTGTATCAAGCCTTGGAAAAGGTAGATGGAAAGGTTGAAAATCTTAATTGGGAAATTTTTAAGGACACCTTGATAGAGCAATGTGAGCAAGGAGTGGATTATTTCACCATTCACGCAGGTCTATTGCAAGAACACTTACCGCTAATCAAGAAAAGGCTGACCGGAATCGTCTCTCGAGGCGGCTCAATTATGGCAAAATGGATGTCAATTCACAATCAAGAGAACTTTTTGTTCACTCACTTTGACCAAATCTGCGAATTGCTTTCTCAATATGACGTTGCAGTGAGTATAGGAGATGGATTGCGTCCGGGGTGTATTGCAGATGCTAACGACGAAGCTCAATTTGGAGAATTGAAAACAATGGGCGAATTGACAAAACTTGCATGGAGTCATGAGGTACAAGTTCTTATTGAAGGGCCTGGCCATGTTCCAATGCACAAAATCAAGGAAAATATGGATAAGCAAAAGGAGTATTGTCATGGAGCACCGTTTTACACCCTCGGACCTTTGACAACAGATATTGCTCCCGCCTATGACCATATCACATCTGCCATAGGAGCGGCAATGATAGGCTGGTTTGGAACATCTATGCTTTGTTATGTAACACCGAAAGAGCATTTAGCATTGCCAGATAAAGAAGATGTGCGTAATGGAATAATGGCATACAAAATTGCAGCCCACGCTGCCGATATTGCAAAGGGACATCCGACTGCTATGTTGAGGGATAACGCTTTGAGTAAGGCGAGATTCGAGTTTAGATGGAAAGATCAATTCAACCTTTCTTTAGATCCCGAGCGTGCAAAGGAGTATTACGGGGTTGAAAAACTGAAAGGAACTCCTTTTTGCACAATGTGTGGACCGAATTTCTGTGCAATGAGAATCTCAAAAGAAGTTTCAAAAAAATAAAACGAAGAAAGAATTTTCTGAAATCAAGAAAGAAAAAATCAAAACGAAGAATTAAAAAACTAAAACGAAGAGATGAAAACAACGTTTTATGATATAGTAAAATCAATTGCTTGGGACGAGGTAACAGAAAGCATTTACGCCAAAACAGAAAACGATGTTATCAGAGCATTATCAAAAAAACGTTTGGATATAGAAGATTTCAAGGCATTGATTTCACCAAAGGGAGAAAAATATCTTGAACACATGGCACAGATGAGCCGAAATATCACTCAAAGACGCTTTGGTAAAGTGATGCAATTCTATATCCCAATGTACCTTTCAAACGAATGTAGCAACCATTGCATATATTGTGGATTTAATCACAACAATCAAATGAGCAGAGTAACGCTTAATGATGAGCAAATCCTTGAAGAGATAAAAGCAATCAAAGCAATGGGTTATGATAATGTGCTTTTGCTTACCGGTGAAAACCATAAGAACGCAGGTGTGTCTTATATTGAACATGCTATTGAGTTGTGTCGTCCATATTTTTCGGCGATTAACTTAGAGGTTTTTCCAATGAAGACAGAGGAATACGAGCGTTTGATTAAAGCAGGAGCCAATTCAGTTTATGTTTATCAAGAAACTTACCACGAAAACCGCTATCAATACTACCATCCCAAAGGAATGAAAAGCAATTATCAATATAGGTTAGAGACACCTGAGCGTTTGGCAGAGGCAGGTATGCATCGCGTTGGAATGGGTGCTTTGATTGGTTTGGAGCAATGGCGTACCGAGATGACATATCTTGCAATGCACCTCAGATTTATGACAAAGAATTATTGGAAAACAAAATACTCTATCTCGTTTCCAAGAATGCGTCCTGCAGCAGGAGGATACCAAGCAGCGTATTGCATAAATGAGAAGGAATTTGCTCAAATTATATGGGCGTTTCGCCTTTTCGACAACGACGTTGAAATAACTATGTCAACAAGAGAAACAGAGCAGATGAGGAATCGCTTTGTTAGTCTCGGGATTACTTCGATGAGTGCAGGAAGTCGAACAGAGCCGGGCGGATATTCAAATCCTGATGTGGAGAAAGAACAATTCCATGTAAACGATGACCGAAGCGTTGAGCAGATGGAAAGAATGGTTCGCTCACAAGGTTATGATGTTATTTTCAAAGACTGGGATAAAATACTGAACTAATGTTATCGGAGAAGCAAAAAAAGAGATACAATCGCCAAATCTTATTAGAGGACTTTGGAGAAAAGGGACAAGAGCGTCTTTTTGCCTCTAAGTGTCTTGTAGTAGGACTTGGTGGTTTGGGTTCGGTGATTTCGCTTTATCTTACGGCGGCTGGAGTGGGTAAAATCGGCTTAATGGATAGCGACAAGGTGAGTTTAAGCAATCTACATAGGCAAATACTTTACCGAGAAAAGCAATCGGGCAACTCAAAGGCAGAATCGGCATACGAAAATCTTAAAGAATTAAATTCAGATTGTGATTTTGAGGTTTACGATTGTTTTTTGAATGAAGAGAATGCAGAAAAGATAATATCGGAATATGATTTGGTTATGGACGCAACAGATAATTTCAAGGCGAGATACCTAATCAATGATGTATGTTCAAGACTTGGAAAGCCGTTTGTTTATTGTGCGATAAGCGAATCAAGTGGGCAGATAGCGTTTTTTGATACCAATAATGGAAAAGCAAATTACAGAACTTTGTATCCAAATGAAGATGAATTGAAACAAAAAGAAAATTCAAGCAAAGCAGTAATCGGTACATTGCCTTGCCTTGCTGCAACCTTGGCAACAAATGAGGCGATACGCTTTCTTGTAAATGGCAAATCGGAACTTAAAGATAGATTGTTGTGTTTTGATTTAATCACCTTGAATTTTCAAATTTTCGACTTGGAATAGAGAGAATGTGAATATAGTTGCAACGTTTTTGTTGTTTGAAGTGTCTTTAATGCAAATGGAATTAAAAACTTAAAAAAATAAACAACAATGAAAAAGATTGCATTATTTGTTTGCACTGTTTTGTTTGCAAATGTGCTTATGGCACAATTTCAATTTACAGAAGGGAATTTAACATACTCTGTAATAAATTCAAATGAGGTAGAAGTAGTTGAATGCGAGGATTCAGTCGATGCAGTAGTTATTCCTCCGACAGTAACGTATAATGAAACAACTTATACGGTTACTAAGATAACTGGTAAGGTTAATTCAGTGGGTTGTTATATTCCCGCTTTTTATCTTAAACCTCGTTTGGCAAAAGTAAGTATTCCGGAAACTGTTACTACGATTGGAACTGAGGCTTTTTGTTATTGCGAAGCCTTAGAGGCGATTGATATTCCCAATAGCGTAGTTAATCTTGGTGAAAGAGCGTTTTATAACTGTACTTCTTTGAGAAATGTTAATATTGGCAGTGGATTGACTTACATAAGTGAACAATGCTTTCAGTTTTGTCAAAATTTAATTCAAATAAACTTAGGAGTCAATGTCGCAGAGATAAGAGATTATGCTTTCCAAAGTTGTAATAGTTTGCCAACTATTACATTCCCTGAAAGCCTTCGAAGAATCGGAGGAATGGTATTTACTCCTTGTGATAGCTTGCAAGAGATTATTTGCTTGAATCCAACACCTCCGACAATAGAATCTCATACCTTCAGAGTAGGAGACCCTTCGCATGGAATAAGTGAAAGTGCTATTTTGAAAGTTCCTTGTGGTAGTTTAGCAGCATATGCTTCTTCTGAATGGAATGATGATTTTGTTCAAATAATAGAAATGTGTGATGGCGTAGGTTTAGAAGATGAGGTTGCAGAATTAGAAAATATTTTTGTGTATCCTAATCCTACAATGGATAGACTTAATTTCGATAGATTGGTTGAAAGAATTGATGTTATTGATTTAAGCGGAAAGATTGTTAAAACCTTTGAAAACGCAAATACAATCAACATTGGCGATTTGCAAAAGGGAATATATTACTTGAAACTTTACTTTGATGAAAATGTAATTGTGAAAAAGGTGATTAAAAACTAAGATAGGCGGTTTTTATTAAACAAAAGCGACTGATTTATTAAGTATTCAGTCGCTTTTATTTTTTGTTTCATCACACTAAATTAAGCCTTGCAGAAAATGCCTAACTTATATAAATCGAGTATTCTTAGGTTTGGATTCTTGGAACGAAGCAAGCAGAGCATAAGAGATTTAGTCAGTTTGAAGAAAAAGGCATACAATCCTACTAAATGAAATTTCCTCAAAATATTACCTACTTTTATCATCTTCAAACTCTCTAATTGGGTTTTGAATTCTTCGTTTGCATATAGTGTTTTCAGATTTCGGACAGCGTTTTGGGTGGATTGAATGAAGGAATCGAAGTCTTTTAGTCCCAAATGCTCAACGGGATTGTCTATGTTTTTGAAAGAAAATCCTTGTTTGTCGATTTCAAATTTGAAAAGAGTGTCTTCGTGTCCGTAACCCTTGATTTTCTCTTCGAATCTTGCAGAAGAAAATACTTCTTTTCTTAAACAGAAATTGTTAGTTGTGAACATATTTTCGCCTTGCAGTTTTCTGTTAGATTCAATCTTTGTTCCATATTTCCAATGCAGTATATAATCTTTGCAAACTTTCTCTTTGGAACAATAAACCGTACCTCCGCGAACTACATCGCTTGATTTTATTTCGTTCAAATAACATTCCAAGAAATCATCTCTAACAATCCCACTATCGCCATCTAAAAACAAGAGTATATCTCCTTTTGCACAATCTGCTAAATGGTTTCTTATTTTTGAGCGACCAAGATTCTGCGGCATCTCTCTGTATTCTACGCCTTCGAATTGGGAAATGGTTTTGTTCTCTTCAAACTTTATCGAAGAGCAATCGTCAAATACCAATATTTCATAAGGATGTGAGAGTTGCTTTGCTTGTTTCAATAAATCAGAAACAAGTTTTGTGCAATTCTCATTATAAATAGGTATAAGGATTGAAAGCATTGGTTTATTTTAGTCTTTTTATGGTTTCAAAAATCTTGACTTCTTCATTTTCCCAACAAAGTTCTGTTGCTGCTTTATGGCAATTCTCTGCAATGGAGTCAAGAGTGTTGTTGTCCGAAAGAAGTTCCGAAATTTGTTTTGCTAATTCCATTGCATCGTATGAACGAATAAATACCCCGGTTTCATATTTCTCTACAATGATTTTAATCTCTTGCAATGGCGAAACCAATACGGGTACGGCAGCATCTATGTATTCAAAAATCTTATTGGGAAGACTGATTGCGTAATTGCCGTTTGTGGGTTTGTCGATAGAGATTGCTAATTTTGCTTTCTTGGTTTGCTCCATCATTTGTTCAAATGGCAATTTCCCAAGAAAAGAAACCTTGTCGCTTAATCCCCATTGTTGAATTTTGTTTTCTAAATCTGACTTTATATCCCCTTCACCCATTATCACCAAACGTGCATCTACATACTTCATTGCCTCACATAACTCTTCCAAACCTCTTTCCACATTGACAGCACCTTGCCATACGATGAGGTTATCTTTGTTCGAGGAACTGATGTTTTCTTCTATGATTGCATTTTTTGAAGGTATGTTCCTAACGACAAGACTTTCTGTGTTGTATTCTTGTTTGAAATAGTCCTTTATTGGATTGCATACGGTGAAAACTGCATCACAATCCTTGATACAAACTCTCTCTACCCACTTCCAAACCTTTTGAGCAAATGGATTTTCTTTTAGTTCTGGCACTTGGGTGAAATGTTCGTGGGAATCGAAGATTAGGGGTTTTCTTTTCAATTTTGCTACCAACCAATTCGGCAATAGGGTGTCTAAATCGTTGGCCCAAAGTATGTCTTGTTTGGTAAAGAGAAGGTGGAAGAAAAGTTTGGTGTTTAGTTCTGCGTAATAGATGAAATTCTTTTTGAAACAAATATGCAGACGTTTGCAGTTGTAATTTCTATTCAAAGATTTGGTGTTGCGATTGAATACTCTGCCAATCAGTTTTACCGAAAGATTGCAATCAACAAGGGATTGACAAGTCTTGTTTACTCGATTGTCAAAAACTAAATCATTACTTACGCTTACGCAAATTCGTTTCATATTTATGTTTTTCAATAGACAAAACGATGTCTGTTCTTTTAATATTGTGAATTGTTTGATTTTAATCTACTGAATCTTTGTTTTAATTTTTTGAAATAAGGTTTCAGAGAAATGAAATCAAGAGTTAATTCCCTAATTTGAGGTTTTCTGTTGGTGAAACTTAAATTTATGATAATGAATGCTTTGTGTTAGAATTTATAATGATATATACGAAATTTTGATACCTTGTTTGTTTGTAGATAATTTCAAATGATATATTTTTGCCTCGTAAAATAAATGGTCAAACTTAAAAATAAATTATTATGAAAAGAGTATTTATAGTGCTGATAGTAGCGTTTATGTTTTTTAGTTGTGAATCCTCAAACAGCAGAGTTCTAGATTTTCATCAACTTCCTGCAAAGGCCCAATCCTTTATTAAAACTCATTTTGCAGATAAAGAAGTTACCTTGGTGTTTTGTGATGATGACTTTGTAGACAAAGATTATGAAGTTAGTTTTACAGATGGTACTAAGGTGGATTTTGATAGAAAAGGAGAATGGGTAAGTGTTGATATGGGGAAAAACGGAAGCGTTCCTGCAGCGATAATGCCTGCAAATATCAATTCTTATGTTGCAGCAAGACATCCTAATTCTCATGTAGTGGATATTGATAAAGATTTTTGGGAATTCAAAGTTGAGTTGAACAATGGCGTAGAAATACTTTTCGAAAAGGACGGAGATTTCAAACGTTACGATGATTAAGTGAATATTTCGATTAAATCCACACTATAAGGAGAGACTTTAGAGTTTCTCCTTTTTTGTTTTGCTCAATGCAAGGTGAAGAATTGGTGAAATATTATGTTTGCTTGCGGAAAAAATGATAGTTTTTTTTGATGTAGATAAAACAATTGGAGTCTCTTTGCGTTACTATATTAAATATGGTTAAACAAAAAAAATAAACAACAATGAAAAGAATCATAACAATACTTATGGCGGCATTTATGTTTTATTGCTGTGAGTCTTCAAACAGTAAAGTGATTGATTTTAATCAACTTCCTGCGAAAGCACAATCTTTTATCCAAACTCATTTTGCAGAAATGGAAGTATCAATGGTTTTTTGTGACTGTGATATTTTTGATAAGGACTATGAGGTTCGTTTTGCTGAAGGTGCTAAATTGGACTTTGACAAAGACGGAGATTGGACAAGCATCGAGATGAGAAATAATGACGGTGTTCCTGTTGAGGTTATACCTGCTGCAATAAATACTTTTGTTGCAGAAAAACACAAAGATGCTTTTGTGGTTGATATAGATAAGGACAGAAGAGAGTATAATGTTGAGTTAAATAATGGTATTGATATTGTGTTCGACAAGAATGGGAATTTCAAGCGTTATGATGACTAGATTGAATATTCAGTAGATTCATATAAAAAGGGAGGTCAATATGACTTCCCTTATTTTTTTTGTGTCGCAAAAACAGTTGTTGTGAGTTAATGTTAGGTTTTATAGTGCGATATGTTGATAAGTGGTAGCGAAAATTTGTTTAAGTTGGATTTTTTTTC
>RHMF01000975.1_pt1 | contig 12869 bp, 20 predicted proteins | sample 5365151 | NCBI WGS metagenome assembly RHMF01 (sample SAMN10266501, study PRJNA497801) | feces metagenome | isolation source: feces | host: Bos taurus | place: China: Prairie of Fairy Mountain | collected 2017-08-14 | reverse complement strand
TTTCAGTATTTCTTTCTACCAATTGAAGCTGCAATAGCATTCGCTGATTTAGCAGAATGTCATTGTCTTCTTAGCTTTCAAGCTAATCTTTTAAATGCTCATGCCATTATTCTTTATTAGTATTTAAATAAGATTTATCTAACCTGCATCAATTTTCGAATAAGCAATCATAACAACTTTGCCTTTGTATGCCTTTATCGCATATTTTTAGATAAGCATATTCATATCACTCAACTTTATCAGGCTTTTGGATATTTAATGCTTCAACTATTTCATGTGCAAGTTCTTTCATTCTTGGTAAGTTATGTTCAATATCCGAACTTAATTCATTAAGTTCGTGAATCTTTTCTATGTTCATCGTTGTTCTTTGTTAGGTCTAAACGCTCAACCACGTTGTGGTTGACGAGACCTAATTATATCTTTATTTTCTTTCTTTTCAATTCTCTTTTTAAAAAAGTTTCTACGCTTCTTCGGATTCGATTTGAACTCTCACCGATAAGTTATCTCATCCATTCCAAAATTTTTGTTTAATAAAATCATTAGTTTGGATTTCATCAATCCTTCAAATTTCTTCACCATTCTCAAATGCGATTAACATAGGAACATTAAATAGTTCTAATCTCTTACATACCTCAGGATCGTCTCAAGCATTGTAAGCTACAACAAAAGGATCTCAATTCTCATCTCGCTCATCTGCTAAGTCAACTAAGCTATCCATTCGGAAATGACACTTACCACAAGTATCAGAATAGAATATAACTATTACTTTCTGATGCTCTGATAAATATTCATCAAGTTTTCATTTAATAATAACCTCTAACATCTCTACCAATAAAATCATTTAAAAGTTTTAAGCCACATTTTGAATGGCATTCTATCTTTGCTTCTCATTTCTTTTCTAATATATTGTAAAATATGAAGTTTGATTTTATCTAAATCTTTCTTCTTATATCTTATAATATATTCTTGTCATTCAAATACTATCACGCTGTGATCAATTCAATGATTATCTGTAAAATAATATTTAATTTTATAAATACTATTATTTTCAATCACTGTTTTTGCTTCAAGTTGTCACTCTGACATATTATTAAATAATATTATAAATGTAAAGTTTTTTATATGGCTTTATACCATTACAAAAAACAATTTAACTAAATTATTTTTTACTTTTCGATATCTCTATCATTGTGAAAATTCTATTTATATCTTCACAAAGGTCAGTTACTACCTCGTCTCGTGAAAATGTGATATATTTCTTACTTTCATTATGATAGACTATTATAAAAGCGTCACCTCATGCAACTTTATAATTATTTAGATTAACTACTTGATGTGGTTCAAGCTTTTTGAACGCTCGTTTTATGTCAGGTACTTTTTTTGTATCGCAATATTTAAACTCTATTGCTACTCATTTACCATTAATACATCAAACTACATCAAATGGTTTTTTAGCTATGCTATCATCAGGAATTTTATACAACCAAGCATTTGGTTTCTCCTTCCATCTTTTTAACCATTCAGTAGTAATCCTTGCTTCGTTCTTCTTTTTTAACATTAGATAGCAAATAATACTAATAAAATTATAAATATAATATTAAATGCAATTGATACATTTCTTCATAATTTATATCAATATACTTTATCAGATAACTCAACCATATCATCAAACATATCTTTAATGATATTATCTTGTTCAAGATATTTTGTTTCTAATTCATCAATCTTATCTTTCCTCATTCTTAAAACCATCTTAGCATCTTCAAGTTCTTTAAGTAATTCGTTTCTTGAGATTCTTCAATCTTCAATAGCCTCTTTACTTACAACAACTTTTGTGCATTCACATTTTCTTCCACAAGGTTTTTTAGCAGCAACCCTTTGCTCATTCTGTTCCCAAGTTCTTTTTTTAGTCATTTGATATTTTATTAAAATATAAAGATATAACGCAATTCGCTTTGCGAATTGCCATAGTAACTCAACAAAGTTGAGTTACATATGTATGGTAATAATCATTAAAAAAAAGACAAGCCGAACTTTAAAGTTTAGCTTGACTTTTTCAAGGTTTTACTTTAACAATTTTTGATATGAAAGTTGTCTCAAGAAAATGAAAGAACTTGGACACGGTACATTACCTATGGTAATGGACACGTGCATCTATAATATATTCTTTTGCTGGACGATTTCAATACTCTTTTTTATAAGTCTTTCTTCTTTCATAAAGTTGGCTTCTTAATACAGGATCGTCACACCAATCAAATAGAATACATTTAGTCTTTCATTCATATTTTCTTAATCATCTTCCAACTGCTTGAATAGTAGAACTTTCAAATCTATTTGGAAAGAATAAAAATACTCAATCAATCATAGGAATATCAGCTCACCTTCATACCTTACCCACTGTTCAAACAATAAGTCATTTGCCATAATGTTTTAACCATTTAATTCATTCGTTATCATCTTTAACTTCAGTATCTCAATTAATCATTATCACAGGCAAATCAGTATTATCTTTGAAATATTTATAATATTGTTCACATTCATCTTCCTTCCTTTCAACTAATAATAATCAATAATGAAGATATCATTTCTGAAAAGCATTATATATTAATTGACATTGCATAGCAAATCTTATTCAATCGTTAACAAGCATTTCTTTCAGCTCATGCCATTGAGTATATGGATATTCCATACCTGTTCTATATTTGAATGTCCATATATCAGGCAGTATCTGATATCAGTTATTCTCTGACTCATTAAATTTAATATGTGGTCAGAATACCATTTGCATACTTCATAATGATAACTCCTTTGTTCTTGGTGTTCAAGTAAATCAATATAGAAAATCAACATCTACTTGATTTAATGCTGCGAACATATTATCAGTTAAGTTTCTATCACACTCATCAACGATTAACATATCAAACTCTCAAGCAAATTCGCTGAACTTCTCAGTTAATGATTTGTGCGTAGTCACTGTTATAGGTTGAATATCTTTTTTCTTTGCAGATAATTCTCAAGCATCAACTCACAATGCTCGTTTAATTGTTTTTTTCATATCCTTCAAACAAAGCAAACTATGAGTAGCTATCAATGTTCTTACTCACCATTGCTGAATGAGTTTAGCAATAGCTAAACTCTTTCATGCTCAGGTTTTCATTTCAATTAATCAGCAACGCATATTCTTAAGCTTATCAGTAACATATTCTTGTTCAGGACGAAGAATAATATCTTCATTCCATTGCCAGTTATATACACGTTCAGGCTTTACTAATACAGCTTTATTACTCAATTCCTCTGTTACAGGAAAATAATATGTATCATTAACTCTCGTATACAGATGAACTGTCTGAAGTCGTGGACACTTCCTTTTAAGAATTCTTTCTTTTCTTTCCACGTCTTCATTTTTTACTGTGTACTTGCTCAGTAGCCGTTGGCAACTGTCCTTCCCCTGATATTTGAGTAACATCTCTATTTATATAATCGTTATAAATAAAATTAATAACATTTTCTATAAACGAATCCAAGAACTCTTTACTAAATTCATTTGTATGTTGATTTGAAACATCAAGATTAAATGAATTCATAGGCAATCTCATAGGTGTATGTGCTACCATTGGATATTCTCTCATATTAATATGAGATTCGTATCCAAATCTTTCAGCATCTGTTCAAGCTCGTACTATAACTGCTCTTTTGCCAAATGCTTTAGCAATATGCTGTAATGAACTATCAGCTCATATAACAGGATACTTTGCACAAAGTGTAGCAACATATCTCAAATCTGGTGTATCTAATATTTTACAGTTATGTAGTACAGGTTGTGCTCAAGGCTTTATTACTTCATATAAAGTAAATCATTTCTCTGCTAATGTATCTGCTATATACTGTGCATCTTTAACTTTAATACTTCTATAGCTTCTATCAGCTCAGCTTAATTCCATTGTTGAACCAAATGGCTGATATAATATAGGCATTGGTCATTCAAGTGAATTAAATTTTTCATGTTCTGCTAAGAACATTTGTGGCTGTGCTATTTCTTCTAATCACAATTCATCTCTAACGATCTCTAATCGATTTACTGCATCATTGAAGAAACGTGGATCTGTATATGGTTCTATCTCAATATAATCATTTCATCTTATCACATCCTCAAATAGATTTCTATCGTCTAATCAATGAACTGAAACGATATATGGATTTCACCAAAAAACTAATGGTCGTGATGTTACAACTTTAACACGTTTTTGCTTAGCAACTTCTGTTATAGCTCAAGACATCGCTGCAACTCTACCAAGTCAACCATCAATTCTAATAACTAATGTTCATTTGTCTGTCATTGATATCTACAATAATTAGTAAAATCTATACAATAATATGCTCAAGGATATCACGGAATTTTATTCGGTGACTTCCTTCGTCTTTCCATTCTTTCAATTTCATTTATTTCCTCCTCATAACATTTCGTTATCTCATTCATTTTTAACTTCGGATTCAACCATCGTGGATATTGCATCTTTATTATCGTTATCAGATAAAGTAGATAATCATTCCGTTGGAATGTTTTCAAAATACATATCTTTATACTTAGTCATAACAACTGTATATACTACTTGATTATCTCAGCTAAACTGAAATGATCTATATACTATATTAGTTCTAAATTCTGCTTTAAAGTATCATTTCTCATCCATATCAATTATAAACTTTTCAACAGAATTCTTATCAGGTGAAGTATAAATTTTAACATCTTCTAACATTATTTATTTTGATAAAATGTAAAAGCATAGACTTCCTCAAGTTTTCAGAAAGCATCATCATATGAAACTTTCTCAGCAACTTCTTCATTAAATTCAGTAGCTGGAAGTTTATGAGATTCTCAGATAACTTCATATCAGTTATCTAAAGTTAATAAACAGATTGTAGTATTTTTACCTAAAGAGAAATACTCAACTGTTTTAATCATTGACTCTAATTGTTCTTTCATGATTATATATTTATTAAAATAAAATACTTTCATTAACTCATTCAATTTCACATACTACAGTTCAAGCTTTTACTAATACATCTCAATTAATAATAGATTCGGCTTTAACTAATACCTTATCATACCTATCATTTCATCATATGAATATAGTCTTATTCACTGTGAAATCATATTTAACATAAGTAATATTCAATGGATTAATTCTAAAGTGTCAACCATATGCAGTAACTCCTGTATCAATCATAGTCATTTCTCATTTTTTTAACACTGTATCTTTAAAGCAAAAGAGTAGGTATTTGCTACCCACTCCCTCACTCTGAGGCTTACATCCTTCTTCGTACCTAAGTTTAATTGCCATCTACATTGCCAAATAAATCATAAAAGTAACATGCAGCCTCATTAATATTATCCTCTAATACCTCTCCATTAATTAAATAATGTTCGTTATCATAAGTGATTAGGAAACCTCATTCTATATCACAATATAATATTCATCATATATTTTGAACCTTACTCCTAATCTTATCAGTTAGTTCATCAAACAGTTCATCAAACAAACAAGAATTATCATCAGCATCACATTCTGCATCATCAAGAAACATCTGGCTTTCAAAAGTATTGAAGTAAAATTTCTTCAATAGTGTTGAATTCTTTCACACAAATATCTTATAAAATGTTAATACGAACTGATAGATATTATCCATTTTTGTTTTTGATTAATATTTAAATGCAACACATATATTCTGTTCCATAAACATATTAACATAAGCTGGTACTGTTTCTTGGAAAGTATAATTCAGCTTTTTAAACTCAACAGTAGTAGTATCAATAAACTCTTGCATATATGGATCTATAATTCATTGCATTCTTTTATTCAATTCCTCTGTTTTTTTCTGTTGATAATCAGGTGCTGTTTTATCTTTCATCTCTTTATCAAGTTCTTTTTCAATCTTATTTCTTTCTGTTTCAAATTTTGCATATAATTCTTTTTCTCTCATATATTTATCTCTTTCAGTTTGAATTATCATTCAAGTCTCTTTAATCCATTTTGAAATATTCTCATAATTTAATGCATTAAAGTTATATTGTAACATCTTCTGAACTCATTCATAAGCTGTACTCAAATCTTTAACTAATATATAATCCTTAGTAGGATCTAATTTTTGTTCCATGATTGCATATAATAATTAAATAAAGAATTTAGTAAATGTCTTACCTTGTCTCTCCAATTCTTCTACATAACTTTCAGCTTCCTTTGCCGAACGAAATGTTCTTCAAGGCAATTTATATTCTTGAGTTCAATCTGGATTAGTCCAATATTGAATTACCTTTACAGCCTTTGGTACATTAGCTTTTGGAATAGCTTCCCAAACTTTATCTTCATCACCATTAGCTATCGCTGCATTTCTCTCAGCTTTCTTTTCAATATCGTCAACTCTTTCATTCAACGTTTTCACTGATTCAGAAAGAGTTCAGATTCAACTCTGAATTGATTTAAGCATTTCCATTATGTTATCACTATCACTCATGTTGGATTTGTAATCTTGAAATTAAATAAATCAATACATTTCTATCATTTAAAAAGTTATTTGGTTTTCAACCTAAAGCTTTATATTCCTCTTTCAATTCCTTTAAATCAGTTCATTCAAACTTTGTTAAATTCTCATCGAACCTCTGAATATACTTTGATACTCTTGGTTGTTCTTCTTTTTTCTTTTCTAAAGTCTTTGGTCAAATCTGTATTTCTACAGCTTTCTTTGGTGGAGTTATATCCACTTTTTCTCTTTTAATCTTTTGTACTCAATAGAACATATTTGAAGTTAAATGATGTAAATCATTACAACAACTTCGTTGTTGTAATGTATCTCTATTTGACAATAATACTTTCTATAAATAAATCAATAGCATTTTCAATTTTTTTATCGTCATTATTAATAAACAATTTATTTAATATTGACGGATATGAATAAATAATTCTTGCTTCATTGTAATGTATTCTTCATCAATTCATTACCATATAGTAATAATCACTTGTTCACTGTGGACTAAATGATAATACTGCTCATGATTGAATATCTATCTTTCAGTATCTATATAATGAAAGGAATTTACTTGTCTGTCAAGTTTTTCTCTGTATCATAGTCATAATAGGATTCGGATCTCAAGGATATCTTTCCATTATATGCTGTCTGAACTCGTCGGAAACTCAAAGTTTCCAACGATTACAGACAGCTCATGGACTACCATACCTATCATACACCAACTGTAAAGCATCTTGAATACTTTCAGCTCTCTTATTATATTTTTTTTCAACAGCTTTTCGATTCATAATCTATCGATTAAAGATCTAAATCACTCATTATATGACACAGCTTTGAACCTCTAACTGAATCAAATATTGACGATCGGAATGTCATTATATCTTTACATTCTTCTGCATACATTCAACCTGATGTATATAATGCATCGAATTGACAGAACAATCCATTACTATCAATACTAAACATTTCCTTTCAATATATACTATTCACATTATAAATTGCTGTATTCAATTTTCATTTATTCCTTTCATATATATCTTCATCCAAAAATATTATTTCTACCAAAGCATTCTTTCATTCATTAGTCAAAGTAATATTAGCTTTACTATTTAATATTGCTCTGATAATGAATGTCTTAATTATTCCTGAATCATTTATGTTTGTTGACTGTGCTACTCAAGTCTTCTTAATCCAAGCATTTACTATTTCAAACAATTCTTCTTCTCCGATATCAATATTAAATACATTCTTAGTCACAAACATATAAGCATATGTATCAGCATTTCTTGAATCCAATCCTTTTCTTGATAACCATACTGTTACTTCTCTGTATGCTTTATTTATCTCATCTTTATTCGCATGAAATCGTGTCTTATAAATATCAATTGATGCTGACTTTGTTAATATTTCCTGCATTTTTTCTCTTGCGTCTGCTATCCAATTGCTTCTATTAATTACTGTAGTAACAAATCTATTATTCAATGATTCATCTTTGAATGTTCTTTCTCACACAACTAATAATGGTGAGAATAAATTAAACTCAATGTTCTGATCATAATGTCACCTTGATGCCTTATCATGATTAACAATATTTCTTAGCAATTCCTCTGTCTGTTCTCAAACCTTATTCGTCAATTCCTCTAAGAATAATATACTATAATCACTTGCTGCCTGTTTCAATGGCTGTGGCGTTAATCACGGTAATGAGAATGTTCTTGCATTCTCTGCATATCATAACATTGATTTCATTATCTGCATAATACTTGTCTTTCATGAACCTGTTAATCAAGTAATCAACATTGCTGGATAACAATTCATTCATTCCCACATATTCATTCAGCTTAATGCTAATGCCTGTAAGAATGTTGGATATACAATTGACTTATCATATATTCATTTATATAACTCAAAGAATTCATGTACTGATATCTGCTGTTTTTCTTCTCATACAATATCATATTCATATCTTGTTGATATCCTTCCATCTCACAAGTTTCATTCAATTGCTTTTCATCATAATAATACTACATCATCATAGAATCAATTCTTTTCGTAAATATTAATTCGTGGAATATTCTCATCTAACTCTATCGCACGAAAGAATTGTGCTAATAAATTATCTGCACCATAACAAAACATATATCAATAATTTTTATTATGGTCTCTTTTACTTGGCTGTGGAATGATAGTTCTTTCTATTCAATCAATTTCAAATATAACTGCTAACTGCTGTTCCTCAACCTCTCATATTTTAAATTGATAAATATATCATTTACCTTTCGGTATCACTCTATTTTGAAATAATACTTTAGATGTTTCTTTATCTTCAGCCTCATCATTTGATAAAGCTTTTACCACACTCTCTGTAAATACAAACTTTGTTCATCTTAATTCTACTGAAGATATATTCAATCAATCATTATTTTTATTTAAAGATAATCCATATTCTGTTAACAAAAAGTTTTCAACTTTATGTACATCTTTACAGAAATAATAATAAAGAAATCCAAATCCATTTCATTCTGGTGCTTCAAGTGGATCTCACATACAGAAACAATGAATATAATTTCACTGTCTATTATATTTATATGAGTTCCATTTTGTCTTTTTTAAAATATTTTTATCTGTTACATTATCTATATCATATATAATTACATTATCTTTATCTATTTCAAATACTTGAAGTCTACCATCTGGCATTTCTCTTGGATAGTCTTTTAACTTTTCAATCATATCTTCCATATTGATTCAATCAATATCTGCCTTACTTCACATTGAAAGTTTCAAAGACTCTTTCTTTTTAACCTGTTCCATTTGAGTTGAAACATATGTAATCAATCTTTCACAATCCTCAAATGTCAAATCATCTGCTTCACCTTTATCATTTATATAGAACGGTTCAACCAAATGTGGTTTATCATATTTATTATTATATGAATATGGTAATCTTATTGTTCCATTAATCTTAAATGAAGCTACACATCATTCATCAGCTTTGTATATCTTACTTGCCATTTCAGAAATTCTAAGTAGGTCTTTTCAATATACCATATTGCATTGTTCCCTACTTTCTTTTGAAATGAAATAATATACATGTGCTCATCATCCTGAATCCATAACATATCTTGGACGTTTTGAGTCTACTAATGTTAATCATGATGTTCGCTTTAACAATTCCTCTTTCGTTTCAAATCTATCTTTATAATCTTTATAGTCAAAGTCTAATACTAATGCCGTAATTATTCAATCTTCAGGTGCATCTTTTTCTTTACGAATAATTGTTTCTCAAACTTTATTTATTTTTCATCGGCTTCAGTTAGGACAAAAATGTAATCAACATTTTCAATCTATATTCCTTGCAACTAAATCGTAGAAGTCTTTGTTCGTTCACATATCAGGTATCCTTTGTCCTTTTTCTGGTAGTTGAATCACAAGAGGATTATCAAACTCACTGAGAAACTTTTGGATATTATTTATCTGTTCCTCAAGTGTCATCTCAACTTTCTGCTCATCCATCTTCATCTACGATTTTTAAAGTAAAAGGATGCTGTCTGCATTCTAAAGCTGATTTTCGAAATAAATCTCGTGACTCAGCTGCCATAATGGCTCAGGTCTTTTCTCAATACACTGACTTATATTTCGTCATTAATGTACTGAATAATATAGGCATCTCATGTAATGAACTCAAGAATAGTTTATAAACTTTTCAATCGTTCTTTCAGAATACCATAGGTAAATTCTTGTTCTGAATTACCTTCATCTTTACTTTGACTTTTTTCATTTCTTATTCTTCTTATTAGCTAAATGTTGTTCACGTCTTTGTATAATTTTATTAAGATTATCTTCGTGAATTTCAAGCATATGTTTCAAAGAAGAAATATATTCTTTCTCCCTGTCTTCTTCTTCCTTTGATAACTCTGCTGATTTCCTTTCAACATTCTGCTCATAAGTTTCGTAATCCCATCAATCTGTATAACTTAATATTGAACCATCTTCTGCTTCTAAGTCTACATTATACACTGACTTATCATCTCAAAATGGAATTGTTATTGTTAGACTTTTCACAGGTATCTTATCTACTGCACCAAAGTCTATTACTTTAAGTATATTATGAAATTTTGGATTTAGTTTCTGTACGCTATTTGGTAGTTCCTTATATGTTTTAGTAAACTTATTTAATTCTCTAACTAAATCTCTTTTCATTCTATACTCATTAATCTTATCTTTTGTTGAAGCTAATACTTTTAATATTTTCATATTATAATAAGATTATAAATAAAATAATTTGTGCTATTCCAAATACGATATTCATTAATGGATATCTATATCAGCCTCATATCAGAGAGATTGTCCCTAATAGAGACAACCCTCAGATAATAGCATATAACAACGTTAATCGAAACATTAGTTCTTAAAGATTAATTAAATCAATTGGTTTAGGACATTCAATTTTTCATTTATGAATTTTATCATGACATATCTGACAACAAAATACAATCTTATTTCGAACATTTATATCAGGATGATGTGCAATAATTCTTCATTCATATCAACATATAGGACATATAGTTGGACGAATTTTAAGTTTTCTAATTAGTCTTATTGCTCTCAAATGATATGCCTGCCAATTTTGATTTTCTTCCATATGTCTTTTTGTTCTATCTCAAGATGATTTATATATAAAATCCCTTCTCTTTTTATTATTAATATATCTATTCCTATCTCTTACTCTTGCCATTTCTAATTCATGTTCTCACTTTCTTCATCTAAGAATACACTGTTTACATCTTCATAAAACTCATAAAAATCATTGTGAATGTTTATACCAATTTTCATTATTGAGTTCTTTAAACTCTCAACATTCTTTACACTTTAAGAGAATTTCATCATTCTCTCAGTAACAATAATCACTTGCCATTTGTAGTATGCATACAAAATAAAAACTCCATATAAACAGAGGAGTGCATACTATGACTAGACAATGTCTAAACATATCTCCTCCGTTTATATGGAGTCTTTATCTAGTCATGTATGCAACTACATTATAACAAATATGATTATTTTTTCAAGCCTTTTATAGAGACTGCTCAGCTCTTAATTAAAAGGTAAAGAATCGTTATAATCAGTTAAATCATTCTCTGATGCTTTAACTGCACCCTCAGTATTTGGTTCATCACCGAATGGTCAATCAAGTTCTGCTGGCTCATACTTCATCTCTGCCTTTTCTTTTGCATCAACCTTTGCTACTAAGTCCTCAAAGATTTCGTTAAGCTTAGCTTCTCTATCTTTGTCTTTCATATCTTTCATACTATTATATAGCTCAGCTATATTATAGTCTTCAGACCATTTTAACATTTGTCCATCTTGCCACATTGATACTGCAGCATATCCTGCCTTATCTGTATACAAATTAAATGATACAGGTTTAGTCAAGTCTGCTCACCATAAGCAAGATAGGAATGTTCTTGAGTTTCTATCAAGTCCCATTCTTAATTGATTATAAGTTCAATCATCTGGATCAAATAAAGTAAAGCTTACCACCTTTCAATAATCTCCATCTTTAATCCTTACTGATTCAATTAATCAACTAATTCTTTTTGAACTTGCTTTCCACATTTTGTCCTCAGTAATAACAAATGTTGGTGCTGTTCCTGATGGTTTAATATTAAAGTCCGTCATCTGAGCTCATACGAATTTTTTGAATCCGTCCTCAGTTAAATAGATTCTAATAAATCTACTAATGTTTTTTCCTCAATTATCTAATAACATGTTTGTAATAGTTTAATGTAATAAAAGTTTACGTTACCTAACGTTAAAGTTCCTAAAGTTTGACAACAGCTTTGTTTCACAAACCTGTATGTCTTCCTACGGTGGTTGTTTCGTTAACATTTTTCTGTTATATGCTAATCATCTAAAGGCAATGGTTCATAGAATTTAAAATTGTGTTCCTTATCCATAGTCATTATCTGTTCCATTAATCACTGTAGGAAATATGCTTGTAACTCATCGTCCATTTCCATTCCACAATATCTAATTCTATTCTGTGTTACATGTAATAGTTCATGTACAAGAGTCGTTAGGTTATATTCTTTAATCCATATTAAATGTCCGAATCAACTCTCTGATAATGTTTTACCTGCACAGTTATATTCGAACTCTCATTTCAAACCATACTTCTCTCGTTCTTTATTAAAGAATTCTTTTGTCTTTTCTTCACCTAAATCTCATATATATATAAACACAGGAACTCTAAATGTCCATAAGTAAGTTACATATTGGTCAATTCATTCCTTATGTCTTATACGATATGATGTCATAGGTCATTGCATATATTCATCATCTTT
>RHMF01000974.1_pt1 | contig 12872 bp, 13 predicted proteins | sample 5365151 | NCBI WGS metagenome assembly RHMF01 (sample SAMN10266501, study PRJNA497801) | feces metagenome | isolation source: feces | host: Bos taurus | place: China: Prairie of Fairy Mountain | collected 2017-08-14 | reverse complement strand
TTGGATCAAGCAGGCGTATGAGTCCTTCTATTCATACTACTTTGAAATTGATGTGGAAACAGAGTCTAACTACAGATACCAGATTGATCCATTGCCTGAAGGCTACGTGGAGGTAGCAAATTCTGAGGATGATGGTTTGGGTACATGTATTTATGTAAGTGAAAAGAATGAGATGATGATACTCATGTATTCGAATAACCCACATTCATCACCATTTTTCATTAAGAAGGAAGGATTCCTGGTAGAAGAAATATTGGTTAATGGAAATACTGCGGATATGTATATCTCGATAGATGGAAGTGAACCTAATGGCATAATTTGGCTAGATACAGAAAACAATATTCTGTTCTTTATCTCGGGCGAGTTTGATAGTACAGAACTAAAAAATTTAGCTCAGAACGTAAAAAAGTGTCCTTATTGATCTTGTTAATTCGTAATACAGATTTGAAAGGGGGTGATAGTATGAAAAGAAAAATGCTAATTGTATTGGCTATGGTTTTTTTGTTTACATCAATGCCAGTTTGTGCAATGGCACAAACATCTAGAGTAATTTCTGTTGTGCCTCAATTGACTTTTACGGGAACCACAGCAAATTGTGTGGTATATGTGGGAGGAAACTTTGTAACTGATAGAATTGAAGCAGAAATCAATCTGTGGAGTGGGTCTGTCTGTCTTGCGACGTGGAACGCATCCGGAACGGGATTTCTTACGTTTAGTGACACTTATGGAGTCAGCAGGAACCGTGAATATACTTTAACTGCAACGGTGGAGATAAACGACATCCAGCAGCCAATAGTGTCGGTTAGCAAAAGATGTGAATAATTGCATCGTTTTGGTGATCAAAGTATTCGAGAATGTGCAACATGAACACATACACAGTGTGCGTGCAACCGCTCACGGAAAATCATAAGCAACTTAACCATATTAACATACTCTATGGGGTGCAGAACGGAGAAATCCGATCTGCACCCTTTATTTTTTCGACACTACTCTGCGAGAACCGCTATCATATTTTAGCGACTTTGGCAGAACGGTGTTATTTTTTCTGCATCTACTTTCCCTCATTCAGTGAGAACAGGGAGATTCTCTATATTTTCTCTGTTTTGCACATACTTTTTACAGCATTTTCAGATGGTATACGCGCACCTCCTTCTGGAGTTTGAGCCACTATCAAATTTCAAAACTAAGGAGGTCTGCAAAATGGCAGATAAGGAAAAGTACATGATTAATATTCAGGGGCAGCTGATCGAAGTTTCGGAAGATGTTTACTATGCTTATTTCCGAATGGAAAGGCAGGAACGGTGGCAGGAGGAAAAGAAAGTTGAGCATAATGTGCTATCCTACGATGCACTGGATAATCCGGAAACACTGGGAATCGAAAATGTAGTGGACGCGACAGCTCTAACATTGGAGGAGTTAGCAGAGGCACATGAACTCCGGGACAGAGTACAGCATGCGGTGGATCTACTCCCAAGGGCAGAGCGGAACCTGATCCGGGCAATCTATTATGAGGAATTGTCAGAAAGAGAAGTAGCTAAAAGGCATGGCGTAAGTCAGAACAAGATATTTAAACAGCGGAAGAGAGCGTTGGCAAATCTTAGAATGCTACTGGAGGTTGCTGGAATCTTTTGAGAAAAAGGTAGGGGCTCTTTCCTGAGTTCGGCTACCACCGAAAGTGAAAGAATCTATATGTCATGGCATCTAGTTGTGCATCTAGGACGATCTCAGAAGATGATCGTGCCTATAACGAGGTAATATCGAAGCGGCTCATCGAGGACTGTTGCGAGAGATCGGCACCACTAATGTATGACTTTCATGGATTTAAAAGCTGGGCACAAGCGCAATCCTATTCCGAGCATGGACGTAATTAAGATTATTGATGGTAGAGGAACCATTCCAGTTTATGTTTTTCTTGATGGAAAAACAACACGCAGCGGAGTTCCACATGGGAAAATACCTGTAAAGAAGATTAAAAACGTGGTAAAATCAGGAAAGTAACCAGATAAGCAAAAATCCCAGACCATCAGATTAGGTGATTGGGGATTTCGGCTTCTTCGGTATTTGTTACGTAAGTGTCAAAACTAATGACGGCATAAAATGAGCTCTCCGGGATGAAACAATACTCCTGTATAGTAGCAGATAGTATATGAGAGGCGTGTGTACTATCCGAGATACGGGGTGTTATTAATGGGTAAGAATCTACAAACACTTAATGGACAGAATAAGCTGGTTCTCTGGTCAGGACGGATCTCAGAATGCCGCAGCAGCGGTCAGATGCGTATGCCGCTCCGGGAAATCACCTCGACCGGCGAAATTGAGCAGTCCCACCGCTCAGGTTGAACGGTCCTGTCAGGGTATCATGGAGATGGCTGGAGCTGGCTGTCAGATGTCCTGCAGGCCCTTTCGCTTGCGCATGGATTCCTTGACGCCAATGACCACGGTGTAGGCATCGTGGACGATCCGGTCGCAGATGGCATCGGCAAGCAGCGGATCGGACAGCTTCTCCGGCCAGCCCGGAATGTCAAACTTGGCACAGAAGATCGTGGAGTTTCGCTTGTACTGGGACTCCACGATTTCCAATAAGTCCCTGGCTTCTGTCTCCCCCAGGGGGTAGAGAAGCCATTCGTCAATAATGAGCAATGCGTGCTTCTTCTACTGGGACATGAGCTTGCGGATGGTGCCGTTGCCTCTGGCGATCTGGAACTCCACCAGCAGATCCGGGAGCCGGATGTACTTCACCGCATAGAACCGCCTTGCTGCTGCCATCCCCAGGGCACAGCCGGATAGGTCTTGCCGCTGCCGGTTGCTCCCAGCAGGATGATATTGTGGTGCTCCTGGATGTAGTTGCAGGTGCCGAACCGCAGCAGCTCCTCCTGCTTCAGCCCTCTGTCGGGCAGATATTCCACATTCTCCAGACAGGCACCGGGATCCGAGAAGGTATCATCATCAACCGTGACGCTGACGGCGACGAAACCGTTCACCTGCTGAATCAGGTGGACGAAGCCGACCTACTCCAGTTGATGGACGAGGAGGAAGCAGCCAAGTATCTGGAAAGCACCGAGCCCACCGAGCCTGTCCCCGAAGTGACCGAGCCTGAGCTTGTGGTGGTCGCTCCCAAGCCTGAGGAAAAGGAACAGCCCAATCTGCTCCCTCTGATCGGTGTTCTACCGGTCGCCGGTATCGGCGGTGGAGCCTGCTTCCTGATAAAGTCCAATGGCAATCAAAAGGAAGCTGCCGAGCCCGATCCCGATGTCGACTATGTTGACGATGACGAGGACTTCGGCTACGTCGAGGAGGACAACGAGAATCTGGATTTCACCGCCGACAGCGAGGACGCCGAACCTGTTTGATAAAGAACAGGCATGATGCCTGGGGCAATCTTTGGATTGCCCATACATAAAAGCATTATTACCATTTTATCTTTAGCCAATATGTTGAAAATTGTAGAATATTATTATATAATTGTTATGACATTAATACACGTAGGAGGCAATATATGGAACAGGGTTATGAAAAAATCGCCACTAGCAGCATCGCAGCAGCAGCGGAATTTGATTTCTCAGATTGTTTACCCTTTGGCTCCAATTACTTTATTTGTGGTTACACACCGGCGAAGAAAAACAGTGAGCGTTACTACAATCATTTTATTGCGATTGCGTTTTCTCTCATCGGAAAGATTTACGGTTCTTCGAACAATGGGACCAGCAACTACCACAAAGGCGTTGCATTTATCGCCCAACAAGTTGGCGTAAGTAAGCGACAGGTCAAGGTCCTCAGAAAAAAATACAAGATCCATGGCGCATACGTATTTAGAACGCCATACGAAGTCGATCTTATTATTTCGAAAATGATCGAGCTTTTGGAAAACAGCAAGACCGACGAGATGATCGTTGAATATCTGAAGGACAAAATAAATAAAATGTACAGAGAGATACTGATTGGTGAGCAGTTCGATGCAATTGAAATCGCAGCTACCCAGGAGCAGTCTCTTCCTCGGGTGAAAACTGTATATAATAAATTGAACTGTATCACCCAAATTGCAAGCAGGTGATAATATGGGAAATGATTTTGAGCAAATAGATAAAAATGATACTGAACTGCCAGGTCACAAGGATATAGAATTGCTCGGTCACAAAAACATAGAACTGTTGCGTTTTTACATAGGCAAGGATATTTCCAAGATTGATAAAAAAATACAAGATGGTGACTCCAGTTTGTTGGGATATTTTATTGCCAGCCTAGTAGACATCCTTATTGTCCTACTCTTTGACCAAGGGATGGATGAACTTCTTAAAGCGTTAACAGATAATACTCTTTGGATCGTACTATCGAAAATTGCTTGTGTTTTGATTTTGTTAGGTCTTTTTCTCCTCGTTTTATGGCTTGTCAAATGGGTATGTAATCTCATAAACATTAGAAGCACCACCAGTGGCAAGAAGGCTTACAAGGTAAAATATGAGCAGCAGATAAAAATTGACAATTTTGACAACATTGCATGCGATGGTCTGCTCATATGTCAACATTATATTCAGCGATATAGGCAAACTGATGATGCCGAAGGTCACGTCAAACAGTTTTACTTGTTCGAGATTATTCATCATTTAGAAAAGGCCCGTGTTATTTTCACGGAAGTATACAAAAACAGAAATCTCTACATTGCAGCAGAGGATAATGATTTCAATCCAGAATTAATAAGCACATATCGAATAAACAACTTCATTATCTTTGCGAAGCAAGTACTCGAGTTCTTGACTCAGGAAATTCCAGAAAATTCTGGCAACGAGGATCTTGACAGAGATATGAAAAATCTAAAAAACAAAATCCAAAAGTGGAAATTGTTGGAGTGACTATTAGCCCAATAATACATAGCAGCCACATACCTTTGGTGTGTGGCCGCTTTTCTATCCCCAAATACCTGTTTATTCAGCGGGTTCGTAGTGGTAAAATTCAGCAGGCATTTCGTTGGTATTGCCGCTGATCTTGATATGATCCTTGTAGATGTAGAGTTTCCAGTGATTCCCTTCATTGGCATTGTACCTCATATACTCAGTGGTTAGATATTGCTTCAAATCACTCCACCCTACCAGCATAAGATTATTGCCTGCCAGTCTGAAGAATAGCAGTCCTTTATCGGTTTCGTCCAGAACACGAGCCTGCTCTTGCGTTATATCCACCCAATAGAATCCTTGGGGCTGTTTCTTAGCCTGAGGCGAGCAAAGCGTAACAGATTCACCATTCTGCTTTCTGCCCTGGAACATAATCTTCTTCCTCGGAACCTGTCTAAAATTGTACTCCGAAGCCTTGCTTGCAAGTTCCAGAACCCCGCCAAGGCTGATGTATTCACTCATATCTGTACCTCCGTGTTTTGTTCTCGATTTTCTGTATTATAGAACGAAAATAGTGCAACGTGAAGTTGATTTTCTTCAGTCAAGGATGGTTGATAATTGCAGCAAATCAGAAGTCATTGTTGAGTAGGCACGGTTATATCCGGTTACATAGCAGTCATGTACTTCGGTGTGTGGCAGCTTTTATTTTTCCCGAAAGGAGTAGATGCGAACGAAATTGGTATTGGCTGAGAAGCCCTCCGGCGACCAGAGTATCGCTAAGGTGCTTGGGGCAACCAAGCATGAGAACGGCTATCTCCAGGGCAACAGCTATACCGTCAGCTGGTGCGTGGGTCATCTGGTTGAGCTGGCACAGCCCGAAGCCTATGACTCGAGGATCTGGGCGGCAGCGGGCGCAGGAGGGGCTTTTCCTCTGCAAAATTGCTGACCCGGCTGCCTTCCCGTTTCTGGAAAGGCTTGCGGTTGAAAGCCTCCATACGGTCGTGGAGCGCCTCATTCAGCTCAGGCAGAGACAGAAACTGGCGGTTCCGCAGAGCCGCCAGAATGAAGGTGGAGATGATGCCCACAGTGCCCTCCACCACAGCCTTGTCCTTGGGCGAGCGGACTCTGGCAGGCAGGATCGCCGTGCCATAGTGCTCCGCCAGTTCCTAACAAGACTTATTGAGGATGACCTCGTCCTTTCCGTGCTTCTGGACACCGGTTTTCAGGTTGTCGCACTGGATGATCCGTGTAACGCCGCCGAAGTATTTGAAGGCATTCACATGGGCAGCGCTCCATGCCTCCTGGTTCATGGAGAAGAAGGCCTCCACATAGCTGTAGCCGCTGTAGGGCAGGGTCGCCATGAACACATAGGCCGGGATTGTCTCGCTGGTGTCCGTATCGATGACAGCGGCGGTATCGCCCGTAGAGCGGCACTGGTCGCAGTATTCCAGCCACAGCAGGTTCAGGGTGACGCCGCTGCGCTGAAGCTCCTTGTGTCCATAGGCGTAGTCCGGCATCTTGTAGACGGGTTTCGCGCTACTTGCCGGGAACAGGCACTCCGAGAACTGCCTGTCCGTCATTCCCTCCGGCAACGGCCATTTCAGGCCGCAGTTCGCCGCCCGCTGCAGCGTTGTAGCCATGGTATTCCGGGCGCACTTGCAGCTGGAAGCAATCTCAGTCTTGTTGAACCTCAGTCTGTGGAGCCTGAGGATCTCACGGGTAATTGGTCATACAGGTGACCTCCTTGCAGATATTTACACCGCAGAAACGGCGCATATCTACATTTTACCGCAATGCTCAACGCCAGCTGCGAGCCCGCTCAATCCCGCTGGAACAACTGCTCAATTCGAGCGGTCGAGGTGCGCAATCCGGGGCGGAATACTCAATCAGAATGTAAAAGCCTGGTGTCGGGAGAACGGAGTCTATGAACAAACCTTCTAATCAAATGCACCACTCGTTTTGCTACAAGTGGTGCATTTTTCATGGCTTGAATACAAAAGTATTTGTCTCGGAGATAATATATATCTTCTTCATTGCTCTTGTCATGGCAACATAGAAGTCTTTGGCTGACAATGGGGTTCTCATATCGATTATGACACAATCGAATTCCAAACCTTTTGATAAGAGTGTTCGTGATGATAAGAACTTGAATCCAGTATATCTTTTTTGAAGACCTGCATCCTTTCTGATATGATTGGATGCTTCAAAGACGGTCATTCCATGATCCATAGCGTATTTTATGCTGCGAATCATTTCAGACAGAAGTTCAGACCTATATTGCTTGATTTCTTTATTCTCTGAAAACCATTCGAACATCTTAAATACCGTTTCTTTTGTCAGATTTGGTGCTGATTCGGTCAGAATGTCCCGAAAATCCGGATGTTTCTTGATGCGAGAAAAATCGAAGCTACCAGCTTTGAGGTTTGTAATGTATGATTTTAGCTCAGTTGTAACACCGGTTGAGCATACCGCCGCAAACCCAATAGCAGCCAAGGCCAATTCACTGCCATTCTTTGTATCAAATTGCTCAGCAAAAGAAAACAGCTCATCGCAATCTTGTTTTTCATCATACTGGAAGATACCCGGCATGCGTGCGCAGAAATCAAGCTGCTGCTTCGGCCATTGTGTCAGATACACGACAGACGAGAACCGGGACAATTCCTTCAAATGCGAATAACCAGTAAACGAGGATGGATCAATAATCTGCACATGCCTGTTCTGCGAGGAAATCTGAATTTTGCAACTCCGATTAACAAGTATAGGCGATAATGCTTCACGAACAGACATCAGGTAATCACCGAGCTCAGGATTACTTTTGCTCCATCGCCAGGGTTTTGTCGCAACTTTGACTACCGGAAATTCTAAGCGATTCCAATCTACCAAGGGCCCCACAAAAGCAAAAATACCCTGCATGGGGTCGCCAAGCACTCTAACGGGCAAGTGTCTATTCATTGCAAGAACTATTTCGTGCTGTTCCTGTATGCAATCTTGATACTCATCTACAACGATGCCTGCATAAGTGGCTTTCAGCACCATACCAGCCCAATCAGTAGCAAATATCCTCTTGGCTCCGCTGTATAATTGCGCATAATACGCTGTGGATTCTTTTTTTCCCTTAAGCGGGGATAAGGATTTATCAAAACATCCTGTATTGTCATATGACACGCACCATTTTATGCAAAACGCGGCGATGGTAGTAACATAGTATTTCTCTTTTGAAATATTATATCTCTGCAACCGTTTCTCAATCGCATCTACGCCAGCATTGGTATGCGTAAGCAAAAGTTGTTTTCCTTCCGCAAATTTGACGATTTCTGCAATCATTTCAGTTTTTCCATGGCCTGCAGGTGCAATAACCGCCGCACTGGGCATCTTCATTATTTCATTCAGCTCAGCTTCAGTCATTGCCGGTCACCCATCTCGCCAGAGCGTCTACAACAGTTTTAAGTTTTGCGTCTGATTTGATACCTTCCCAGTTTTCAAAAACCACATTGCCTAACAGCTCACCGAGATCGATTCTTTTGAACCAGCTCTTTTGTTTTGCAATTGTACCAATTTTCTTCCGGTCCTCTGGTGCCATAGAAGAAAGCGTAATTCTATCACCATCAACTTCAAATACAATATGCCGTGTTGCTAAGTGGGTCTTTATAGAGTCAAAACCACGTTCGTTGACAGCGATATTAAGCATTATCGTCGCCACTTCTGTAGGTACATCGAAGAATAATTGTTCTTCGAGTGCGTTGGGCGTATCCCAATCAAAAATCGATACTCCATCCCAGAGTAAGTCTGTTTTTTGATCTTCCTCTTCTGGAAGATCCGAGTCCATAAGCAAACACACATCATAACCACAAGATCGGAGTATTTTGGTGCATGTAAAAATAGAGCTACCACCACCATCAGCCGTTCCTACGCCCTTAAATGCCATTCGAAAATTCTTAGATTTTGCCAAATATGTATCTAATGCTCGAACAAAGCCTATTTCGGTTTTACCTTCACATACAATCAACCGTTTGCACAAAAATGCCTCAGCATTCTTACGAATTTCTGCTTGCATTGCTGCATTCGCATCTGCGTCATCACTTTTCACTTGGAAGAGATTTGTGATTCCGTCATTAGACTGAACAACCAACAGTTCTCCTATCGTACACTCCGCAACAGCAATCGGGGAATGTGTAGTCATAATCACTTGACCCGCCGCTGTATGAGTGATTCTAAACTCGTTCAGCAAACTGCGTAGGCGATACGGTTCTAACCCGCTTTCTACCTCGTCGATTACCAAGAGTGCATTTCCTGCAGATGCCTGAATGTTCAACCCCATCGAAAGAAGCCTCTGACTTCCTGTACCTTTTTGGTTTAGCGGCGTATTACCATCAAACAAGCCAACAGAAGATGAAAACGAGCCGTTTTGGATGAACATCTTATTTTTAATATCGGCCTCGAAGCCAACTCCATATTGCTGGCCGACAGTAACCAGCGTATCCCCCACTTCATCAAGCGCATGTAGATCTGCATGACTGGCAATCTCACGCAACGCCGCAGTGTGCGCATCATGCAGAACACCTTTTGCGTCTGCGTATTTTTGCAAAACAGAATACTTGCCCCAGACCATGTCTTTTGCACAGTTACCGCCGACATTTGCAACAGATAATAATTTGCGATCAGAGTGGGAAATGGGGCGTGCTTCTTTTCTGTTGCACACGACTTCCCACTTGGGCTCCAAGGTATTGTCAATGGTTAGCTGAATGGTAAGGCAGCAATCCTTCCCATCTTCCGGCTCGTCGTTTACGCCAGCTGAGAAAGGCGCATGAGGTCTACGCAAATACAAGCCAAACTTATCCTCCGAAAGAAGTCTGGGCGGTATTTCCTTAAAAGTACCCCTAATAACAATATGGTTTGATGTATCGCAATTATAGAAATCGTTATCACATGCAATTAGGTTCCAGGTAGGCCAAAACACCCATTCGATTGCTTTCAAAATGGTAGATTTTGTACTATCTCCCGCTCCAATCATACATATCACTCGTGTATCCAGAGGGAACGAAAGAATTCCTTGTTTTATTCCACGAAAGTTTTCGATTTCAAGATTTGTAATGAACATAATGCCCTCCGTAAAACTGGCAATCCATCTGCGGTGAATATGCAGAGGACTGTCTGGACTAGACCTGGATAATCTAATGATAGCGAATTGATATCGGATGCCCCCGAATGGATATGGAGAAATTATGATGCTGAGTGTTAATAGTGTAAGAATTAGATGTTGGAGTTTTGCGATGGTTAGAAATAACTACTTGCGGTGTTGTCTATTGTAAGTTGTTCCTGTGAAACAATCTTCAAATTCAATCGGGTGAAACAAAATACAAAGTACTTGAAAAAGTTTGATTCAAAAGGATCATTGTATTTGCATAAAATAATCTTTCGGAAAAATGCGTACGATAATACCATAGCGATGTTCAAAGCAATGCCTCGTGTGTAAAACTTGTCGTGCTTTGCGGCAACTACAGCATTTAGAAGCCTGTTGTCATTCATGGTTATTTGATACCATATTTGTGTGTGATTTAGTGTACCATAATCGGTCAAAAAATGCAATGAGTTGACCATAAGCAGGATAGCATCTAAATATGGAATTGAAATATACGCAACCAGCCATAATAGTTTTTGGAAGAGCAGAAAAATTATGGACAGATAAGCTGACTAATATGGCTAGCTATTGACATATTGTGATATGATTATATTAAGAGAGAAGGTGGAGAGATCCTTGGAGGCAATTTCACATAATTTATTTTCTGATGAACACCCTGAAGACTTACTTGAGAAGATTATTGAAGATGGTGTCACTCAATCCGAGTTTGAAAATGTATACCGTATTTCAGATTCTGGAGAATGCAATAGAGACGCTTTTCTGTGCACTGCAATCCAAAACAGCCAGAGAGATATCAACAATAGAGATGCGTATCTGGCTTTGATGCAAAAAGAGTATGAGATTGGCGAATGGTCAACATCTTGTTGGAATGACTTGGATAAAGCAAACGATATTATTGCGTGCAAGGAAAAATACGGAAAATCACCGGCACTCTTAAATGGTAATATTTTACATGATTCTGGATATAGTATACTTACTGTAGAGCGCATATCAATCAAAGATCTGCCATCTCGAAAAAAGAAAAAAAGGAAAAATCATATTGATTGGTGGATATTTAGAGATAAAGACGTCTCAACCTGCTTCAAAGTATTGGAGGTGTAATTGTGTATATACCAAAACCATATTTTTCTAACATTCCACAGATTGGAAATTTGGATTTAGACTATATATTAATGGAAGATGGTTATCCCATTTTGTTTACTTGCAAAAGTAGAAATTCAATTTATCTATGTATCTGTAGAACATTATATCCCGAGCAAAAGTGGATTATTTCAGAAACCAACATTGAACTTCTGAGAAAAATGGCCACACGAGATATTTCAATAAAGGCTGCATTCAAGATGTTGGACGGTAAATCTGTTATCGCTACTTGGAGCAAAGATAATCCTAGAGAAGCCTATAAAGTGTTCTCAACAACAGACTTGTCTGATGCTGATTTGCCACCGAATTCATTGTATTTAAATGAAGATTATGCTGAGGATGCGCTAGATTATTTAGACGGTTTATTAGCGGAAGCTAGTATGCAGGCCATGCTGGAAATAGAGACGCAGATGGAATATGATAGCCATTCTGTAGAGGAATCAAGTTCCTATTATTTGACGCAACAAACAGGTAGAGTTAGTATTGCTTATAAAAGTATACTGGGGCTTGAAAGTTTTTTGCCGGATCAAATGAATATTGTCCTGGATACTTTTTGTACAGGAAATATTGTAAGAAATAATTCGCAGTGCATAAACACGTCACAAGCTAACTGTGACAATGCTCCTGCGAATATCCCGATGATTGCTGTAGCAGCATAACTGTACCTGAAAGGAGTGACGGATTATGGAGCAAAGTGGATTTAAATTTAGCAATCCAATTGTTTCTAAAATTAACTATGTTGTGCACCCGGCATTTCAATTAACAGAAAACAACAAAAGAATTAAGAATACATTCGAAACACATATAAGTCGCGATAAAGAAGATTGTAAGGCGATTGTCGAATTGAATATTAAGATTGGAGACATGGATCAAGCGAACGCACCGTTCTTTGTGGATTTGAGCATTCAAGCATCCTTTAAATGGGAGGATATATACACAGAGGATACGGTCCAAAGTCTTTTGAGTATTAATGCTCCGGCATTGTTGCTTACTTATGCAAGACCAATGGTTGCAACAATTACTAGTTTGAGCCCTTATCCTTCGTATAATATCCCATTCTACAACTTTACAAAATGATTATTTTTGTTACCAGCACCCGAAGGGGTGCTGGTTTTATTGTTCCCTCAAGGGTGCAGAGCTATTGGGTAGAGATAATAAATAGAATTGAGATGAACGAATAAAACCAGAGCAAAGTTAGTAAACATTATTTTTCATAGCATGCAGCTGCAGAATATTACATTTCTATGTGTAAATGTGTATGAAGGTAATTCTCAGTTTATTTTCTTTGCGAATAAAGTGTCGCAGGGGGATATTTTATAGAATGTTATAGGAAGTTTTTCCGAATCAGCTATCAAGAGACCGCTGGAACTGGATAAATAGTGAGGGGATTTTTCCAAAACAGGAGAAGCCCTGAGCTGAACCTTCCAAAGTGAATATCCAGAGACTGAAATACATCCGTTGGTGTGCCTTGTAAAGACAGAGAATGGGCAGCGACATTGGAGGGAGCGCGAAGATCCACCTGTGCAGACTATTTGCATGAATGCGGCAAGTAAGGTGGGAAGCGGGTCCGACCGTCCAGAAAGCAGATCGTGGCCGATCTGTCTTGCGATGACAGCACCAGCGTTGGTACTCCTGTCCCGAAAGGGGCAGCTCGGAGAGATCCTCGGAGGGGTGCGATTCCCGTGATGCGTGAGCCACACGCAGTTTCAGTCTCTGCCCTGAAATGAGCTTGCTCATTTCGTGCCTGGGGAAGTAGTGTCAGGAAT
>RHMF01001095.1_pt1 | contig 12879 bp, 10 predicted proteins | sample 5365151 | NCBI WGS metagenome assembly RHMF01 (sample SAMN10266501, study PRJNA497801) | feces metagenome | isolation source: feces | host: Bos taurus | place: China: Prairie of Fairy Mountain | collected 2017-08-14 | reverse complement strand
AGTTTGTTTTGTGAGTTTTGGATTGTTATATAAATATGGATAGCCGTGATCAATAAATACGTCTGCTGTTGCTCCGAATGCTTTGGCTGTGTTTTCGCTTATGCGGTGTATTAGTTTGTGTGCTTGTTTTCTCCAATCATCGTCAAAGGTACGAATTATACATTCTAAGTATGCTTTTGATGGGATTATGTTTGTTCGCCCTTCTGCAAGGAATGTGCCTACTGAAAATGTGGTTGGCAAGGTCGGATTGGCGTTTCTACTAACTAAGGTTTGTAAGGCAGATACTATGTGTGAGGCGGCAACTATTGGGTCTATGTTTAGATCTGGTGTTGCTCCATGTCCTCCTTTCCCTCTCACTTCTATGTAAATTTCGTCTGTGGAAGCCATGTATTTTCCTTCTTTTATGCCGATTTTTCCACATTCTATTTCTGGCGTTGTATGTAGTGCAAATATGGCCTCTGGTGTTACGTCTTTGAATATACCATCATTTAACATTGTTATGGCTCCTCCGGGATAGTGCTCTTCTGATGGTTGGAAAATAAACATGACTTGTCCTTCAAATTCTTCTCTTAATTCTGAGAGGATTTTGATTGTTCCTAATAAAATCGCTGTGTGAGCATCGTGTCCACATGCATGCATTACGCCTTCGTTTAAAGAGGAAAATGGAAGATTTGTTGTCTCTTTTATGGGTAAGGCGTCCATGTCTGCTCTTAATGCAATGGTTTTTTTGGAACTTGATTTTCCTTTTATAAATCCATACACTCCATATCCTCCAACGTTAGAGGTGTATTCTACTCCGTCTATTGTCTCAAGGATTGAACAGATGTATTCAGCGGTTGCTTTTTCTTGTTTTGAAAGTTCAGGATGTTGATGTAAATGCCTACGAAAGGCAACAACACTTTCAAAGTGTTGTTCTGCTTTTTCTTTTATTAATTTTGTGATTTTCATAAGAATGATTTCGCAAATTTGAATTGCGAGGAAAATAGTGTCCTCGCAGGGACTCGAACCCTGGACCCATTGATTAAGAGTCAATTGCTCTACCAGCTGAGCTACGAAGACATTGCTAAATCTTTGATTTTGCGAGTGCAAAGATACGTCTTTGTTTAATTTCTACAATATTTTTCTTAGAAAACTTTTACTTGTGTTTTGTAATTGACTGATAGATAGTGATTTTTAATAATATGCGGTATTTTTTTTATTTTTTTCTCTTTTGTATGCAAAAAAAATTATAACTTTGAACGCACTTTTAAAGTGATTTTATAGAAAAAATAAAACTAAATTAAAATAACAAAAATTAATTATTATGACATCTTTATCATTATTATTAGAAGCTGTAGCTAACCCAACAATAGGTTATGGTTTAGCTGGTATCGGAGCAGGTATTGCTGCTGTTGGTGCAGGTATTGGTATTGGAAATATCGGACGTAACGGAATGGACGCTATCGCTCGTCAACCTGAAGCAACAGGAGATATTCGTTCTAATATGATTATTGCAGCTGCGTTAGTTGAAGCTGTTGCTTTGTTTGCTAATGTGGTTTGTTTGTTGGTTATATTAATGAAGTAACAAACAGAAAATTATAACATAGCAACATGACGATTGGTTTTGTTGCTATGTTTTATTGAAGAAAATTTAACATTATAATATATATGGGACTATTAACACCTGATATTGGTCTTTTATTTTGGATGACTCTAACCTTTGGGGTTCTTTTGTTCGTTTTATGGAAATTCGGTTGGCCGATAGTTATTGATATGATGAATAAAAGAGAGGAGCAAATCAAAAAATCATTGGAAGAAGCTGCTACTGCAAGAGAAGAAATGAAACAATTGCAAGTAGGTAATGAGAAATTGTTGATTGAGGCTCAAAAGGAAAGAGATTTGATGCTAAAACAAACTAAGGAGCTTAAAGAAAAGATGATTGAAGAGGCGAAAGATCAAGCTCAAAAAGAGGCTCAAAGAATAGTTGTTGCAGCACGTGAGAATATTGAATACGAAAAGTTGCACGCTATGACTGATTTGAAGAATCAAATAGCTCATCTTTCTATTGAAATAGCAGAAGACCTTTTAGGACATGAACTTTCTGATAAGGAAAAGAGTAATGAAATAATCAGTAAGAGAATGTCAGAAATAAACCTTAAATAATAATGAATAGTTTTAAATTACAAACTCGTTATGCTCAATCTTTGTTTGATCTCGCACAAGAAAATGGTGTGATCGATAAAGTTTATGAGGATATGCTATTAATTAAGAAGGTTTGCGAAGAATCTCCTCAGTTGAAGGCTATTTTAAAAAACCCAGTTATTAAGCCTTCAAAAAAGAAAAATATTATCCATGATATTTTTGCTGATAAGATTGAACAAATATCAGTTCTTTTTATTGAATTGTTGGTTTCAAAAAGAAGAGATGTATTCTTGTTTGAAATAGCAGATAGATATACAGAATTGTATAAAGAGTTTAATCACATAAAGACTGTTAGGTTCACTACGGCTCAAATATTAGATGAGGTAATAGTAAGTGAAATCAGAAGAGAAATTGAAGAGAAATTGTCTTCTAAAATAGATTTGCAATTATTTGTTAATCCTAAATTGTTGGGTGGATTTTCTTTGACAGTTGAAGGAAAACAATATGATGCAAGTTTTAGTAAGCAAATAACAAAATTAAAAAAGGAATTTAACAAGAATATATACGAAAGAATATTCTAAAAAATAACGATAGATATGGCAGAAATAAAACCATCGGAAATAACAGCGATATTACGCCAGCAACTTTCAAATGCTAATTTGGAAGCTACATTGGAAGAGGTTGGTACCGTTTTGACAGTAGGTGATGGAATTGCGAGAGTTTATGGTTTAATGAACGTGCAAGCAGGGGAGTTGGTAGAGTTCGATAATGGTGTTCAAGCAATAGTTCAAAACCTTGAAGAAGATAATGTAGGGGTTGTGATTTTAGGGGAATCAGAATCAATAAATGAAGGTGATACCGTTAAAAGAACAAAAAGAATTGCATCTATAAAGGTAGGGGAAGGTTTATTAGGTAGAGTAATTAATACTATAGGAGAACCTATAGATGGTAAAGGAGCAATTTCAGGAGATTTGTTTGAAATGCCTCTTGAAAGAAAAGCTCCAGGTGTTATTTATAGACAACCAGTTGAAGAACCTTTACAAACAGGTTTGAAAGCGGTTGACTCTATGATTCCTATCGGAAGAGGACAAAGAGAGTTGATTATCGGTGATAGACAAACAGGTAAAACTGCTATCGCGATAGATACTATATTGAATCAAAAAGAGTTTTACGATAAAGGTGAACCAGTTTATTGTATTTATGTTGCTTGTGGACAAAAAGGCTCTACAGTTGCAAACATAGTTAGAACTTTGACAGAAAAAGGTGCAATGGCCTACACTATTGTATTGGCTGCAACAGCATCTGATTCTGCTGCTATGCAGTTCTATGCACCATTTGCGGGTGCTGCAATAGGAGAGTATTTTAGAGATACAGGACGTGCTGCTTTGGTTGTTTATGATGATTTAAGTAAACAAGCTGTTGCTTATCGTGAAGTGTCTCTATTATTGAGACGTCCGCCAGGACGTGAGGCTTATCCAGGAGACGTGTTCTACTTACACTCAAGATTATTGGAAAGAGCAGGTAAGATAATTAATGAAGATAATGTTGCAAAGAATATGAATGACTTACCTGAAAGCATAAAACATCTTGTAAAAGGTGGTGGTTCTTTGACTGCTCTTCCTATTATTGAGACTCAAGCAGGGGACGTTTCGGCTTATATTCCAACTAACGTTATCTCAATTACAGATGGACAGATATTCCTAGAAACAAACTTGTTTAATGCTGGTATTAGACCTGCTATCAACGTTGGTATCTCTGTTTCTCGTGTTGGAGGTAAGGCTCAAATCAAGTCTATGAAGAAAGTATCTGGAACATTAAAGTTAGACCAAGCACAATATCGTGAATTGGAAGCTTTCTCTAAATTTGGTTCTGACCTTGATGCGGCAACTAAGTTCGTATTGGAAAAAGGTAAACGCAATGTTGAAATATTAAAGCAAGCTCAATACTCACCAATGAAAGTTGAACATCAAGTGGCTATTATTGCTTGTGGAACTAATGGTTGGTTGAGAGATGTTCCAACAAATAAGGTTAAAAACTTCGAAGAAGAATTTATATTCCATCTTGAAAATAATGAAAAAGATATGTTGAATGCATTAGCTGCAGGTAAACTAGACGATCAAATTATGAGCAAGTTGGAAAGTATAGCAAAAGACATAAGTAGAAAATATAAAGCATAGTTATTTTTATGGCTAATCTTAAAGAAATTAGAACAAGAATAGCTTCTGTTAGTTCAACTCAACAGATAACGAGTGCTATGAAAATGGTTTCAGCTTCAAAATTGCGTAAATCTCAAAACGCAATTTTGAAGTTAAGACCATACTCTGCAAAGATGACTGAAATAATACAAAATCTTTGTGGTAGTGAAAAGAATGAATTGCCTCTTGCAAGACAATCAAAAGTATTGAATAATGTTCTGATTGTGGTATTAACAAGTAATAAAGGTTTGTGCTCTACATTTAACTCAAACGTTATAAAAGCTACAAATCAAAGAATAGAATACTACAAAACAGCTAATCCAGATACCAAAGTGTATGTGAAGACTTTTGGTAAAAAAGGAACAGACTTTTTTAAAAAACAAAATAATCTTATTGAGTACATAGGAGATAATGACGATATATGGGATAGTTTATCCTTTGATAATGTTTCAAAAGAGAGTGAGGTTATAGTTGAAGAATTTTTAAATAAAAAATATGATAAAGTAGAGATAATCTATAATCAATTTAAGAATGCTTCTACTCAAATACTAACTTATGAAACTTTTCTTCCTATTGTTTTAGAACAAAGCGCTTCTAATATAAACAATGATTATATTTTTGAACCTTCTAAGGTAGAAATAATAAATTCTATAATTCCACAATCATTAAAGACACAACTATTTAAATGTTTCTTAGATTCTTCGGCTTCTGAACATGGAGCGAGAATGACTTCAATGCATAAAGCAACAGATAATGCTACAAATCTATTAAAAGATCTTAAACTTACTTATAATAAAGCACGACAAGCATCTATTACTAATGAGATAATAGAAATATGTAGTGGTGCAGAAGCTTTGAAATAGTAGATTTATGAGATTTAAAGTAGATTTTTTGGTAATAGGTTCAGGAATAGCTGGATTGAGTTATGCGTTAAAAGTCGCAGATTACGGAAAGGTTTGTATTTTAACAAAGTCAGATGCTTCTGAGTGCTCAACAAAATATGCACAAGGAGGCATTGCTGCTGTAATGTACGATAATGATTCTTATGAAAAGCATATTAACGATACATTAATAGCAGGAGCTGGTCTTTGTGATTTAGAAAGCGTAAAAATTACCATAACAGAATCTACTGATAGAATAAAAGAATTAATAGAATGGGGGACTAATTTTGATAAAAAGCAAACAGGAGTTTACGATTTAGCAAAAGAGGGAGGACATTCTGAATATAGAATTTTACATCATCGCGACAATACAGGTTTTGAAATAGAAAGAGCCTTATTGGAGAAAGTTCGCTCTCATCCTAATGTCATTTTAAAAGAAAATCAATATGCAATAGATATTATTACTCAACATCATTTAGGAGAAGAAGTAAATAAAAGATGTGATGACATTAAATGTTTTGGAGCATACGTTTTAGACAAGAAAACAAATACAATAGATACTTACCTTTCTAAAGTAACAATGTTGTGTACAGGCGGGAATGGTAATGTCTATTCTACAACAACATCTCCTTTAGTAGCAACAGGAGATGGGCAAGCAATGGTTCATAGAGCCAAAGGTAAGCTTAGACACATGGAGTTTGTGCAATTCCATCCTACATCTTTGTTTAATCCAAGAGAAAAGCCATCATTCTTAATAACAGAAGCGATGCGAGGAGCAGGAGGTGTGCTAAAAAATATGGCAGGAGAATCTTTTATGGAAAAATACGACAAAAGAGGCTCTTTAGCACCAAGAGATATTGTTGCTCGTGCAGTAAATGCGGAAATGACAAAACGAGGAGATGAGCATGAGTATTTAGATTGCAGAGGGATTAGCAAAGAAGAAATAATGCGACACTTTCCTAATATTTATGCAAAGTGTTTAGAAATAGGAATTAACATTACAAAAGAGATGATACCTATAATTCCTGCTGCGCATTATTGTTGTGGAGGAATAGAAGTAGATCAATATTCTCGCACAAGCATTTCTAACTTATATGCTTCAGGTGAGTGTTCTTGCACAGGCTTACATGGAGCAAATAGATTAGCCTCAAACTCCTTATTAGAATCCTTAGTCTATTCTCATAGAGCGTTTTTAGACTCAGTAAAACGAATACCGACAACAAGTTTTTGTGATGAAGTTCCAGATTGGAATGCAGAAGGAATGGTATTGAATGAAGAATTAAGTCTTGTAACTCAATCAAGAAAAGAAGTACAACAAATTATGACTAATTATGTAGGAATAGTTAGGAGTGATTTAAGACTAAGGAAAGCATTTAAGAGAATGAAATTAATTTACGAAGAAACAGAAGAATTATATAATAAATCTGTATTAACACCACAATTATGTGAATTAAGAAACTTAATTGCAAATAGTTACTTGATTATAAAAATGGCAGAACAACGAAAAGAAAGCGTTGGTTTGCACTATTCAATAAATTACCCTCCTCAAAAGTAATAAATTGTGAAGAGAATAATTACACTAATCTTTTTTTTATTTATTTGTTTAAAATCAATAGCATTTGATTTTAGCGAAATTTCTCCTACAGGTCAAATATTATATTACAATATAAACGACGATAAAGCGACAGTTTCGGTAACAGCCCCAATGAATAACACCGTTGGAACCTCATACGTAGGATATGAAAAACCAGTAGGCGAGTTGATAATACCGAATATTGTAACACATAATGGAATCCATTACATTGTAACAGCAATAGCAGATAATGCTTTTACTAATTGTATGGATTTAAAATCGGTAATAGTTTCAGACTCCATATTATTTATAGGAGACGAATCGTTTAAAGGCTGTTCCAATTTAAGAACCATAACAATAAGTTCTAACTTAAAAAAAATAGGAGCATCAGCTTTTTTATCTTGTAGAAAATTACAAAGCATCAATCTGCCTAACACCATAACAGAAATATCAAGACATGCTTTCTCAAATTGTGTCTCATTAGAACAAATACAACTACCAGAAAAATTACAAAAAATTGAACCATACACATTTTATTCTTGTGAGAAACTAAGAAATATAGAAATACCAAATAACGTAGAAAGCATAGGAGAATCGGCCTTTGCTTTTTGTCGTAGTTTATATGAAGTTGTAATACCAAATAATTTAAAAACTATAGAAGATAAAGCCTTCTTTTCTTGTACAAAACTTGAAGGAATAACTTTACCAACTTCACTTGAATTTTTAGGAGCATCATCATTTTCTTCATGTATCGCATTAAAAACTATCGAAATACCAAACTCAGTAAAAGAAATAAATAATTCACTATTCAAATATTGTTATAATTTAGAAACAGTGCATTTGCCTAATACTATAGAGTTAATAGAAAATAATGCTTTTGAATATTGCAAAAATTTAAAAAACATAAACATACCAAGTTCTGTTACTACAATAGGTAATGCGGTGTTTTCTAATTGCGTAAGTTTAGAATACATAAACATATCTCCATCAGTAGAATCAATAGGAAGTTGTACTTTTCAGTATTGTTCAAGTCTTAAATCAATCAACATACCATCAGTAAAGAACATAGGGAAAAACGCATTTGAAAGATGTAGAAGTTTAATAGAGATTGATTTATCAAAAGTTAATGAAATAGGAGAATTTGCATTTACAGAATGTTCAAGCTTGAAAAACATAAATCTTGCAAATTTAGATACGGTTAGAGATTATGTTTTTTACACTTGTCCTAAATTAGAAAGAGTATATTTTGGAAATAATATCAGATCAATAGGCAATTACTCATTTTATAGATGTTATAGCTTAGACTCAATAGAATTTCCAACCGCTTTATATACAATAGGTGTTGGTGCATTTGAACAATGTACTAATTTAAAAACTATTTATTTTAACCAAAATATTGAAACTATAAATGAATACGCTTTTAATGACTGTAGAAAATTAAAAAACCTAACATTTAAAAAAATAAAACCGCTAAAAATATTCTCAAATACATGGAAAAATTTACCAAAAGACGTAGTTATTACAATGCCAATGGTGCAAGATAGTTTCTTGTTATCTTTAAACTTAGGAAAAAGGGTAAGTGAAGTAATAATAGATACAGAATTAATAGACACAACAAAGACAACAGAGCAAATATTACTACCTATAGCAGTTAATACCACAGAAAATTTAACACTTCCAGAAATTGCAATAACAAATCCTATTTATAAAGAAGAAAAACCTAAAAGAATAGAAATTCCTCAACGAATAAATGTTGATACTTTGCCACAAAATGAAGTAGCCTTAAATCAAACCACACTGCCAAAAAAAGAAACAGTTGAAACAAAAGAAGAAAAGAAAGTATCAATAAAAGTTCTCTCAGAAAGTACCAAAATGGGAAGCGTTGTGGGAACAGGAATCTACAAAGAATTGTCAGAAGTTAGAATTTCAGCCAAAGCAAACAACGGATACCGATTCGTTTCTTGGAATGATGGCAAAAAAGAAAATCCAAGAATAGTCAAAACAAAAGAAGATGTTGTTTATTATGCAATATTTGAGGAAGAAAAATATAACATTGAAGTAAAAGCAGAGGACAAGATGATGGGTAGCGTTTATGGAAATGGAGCCTATGAATTAAATACTGTAATTACCATAAAAGCAGAACCATCAAATGGCTATCAATTTGTAGAATGGAATGATGGAGAAAAAGAAAATCCAAGAAAAGTAACCGTAAAAGGAAATGGACAAAGCTATGTAGCTAAATTTTCTCCTATAGAAGTTGCAGACTCAAAAGAAAAACTAACATGCTATCCTAACCCAACAAGAGGATTAGTTTATTTGAGTAAAAAAGCAAACACAATAGAGGTGTTAAATGCACAAGGGCAATTGATGATTTCATTTAAAAATCAATCTGTTATTGATATATCAGAACTACCTTCGGGAACATACTCTTTAAAGCTAACAGTTGATGAAGATATACAAACATTAAAAGTGGTATTGAAAAAGTAAAAATATGAAAAAAATAAGATTTGTTATAATATTATTCATCTCTTTATTGTCAATCACATCGTGTAAAGATAATACTCCACAATTAACAATTACTATCAATCAAATCTCTGATTGTTTGCAAAATTCGGATAATAAAATAACAGAAAAAGAATCATCGTTCAGTTATCACGCTTCAACTTCTACACTAACAATAAACAAATACAATGGGTTCTATTCTTGTGAAGGAGAAATAAACGTTACTGCAGAGATAAAAGACAATGTAATTGCCATAACAGAACAATCAAGCTCAGAAAACAAATGTACTTGCCCTAAGGACATTACCTATACCATAGGAAATATTACATCAGGCAGTTATAAAATATCTATAAACGGTAAAATAATAGGAGATATCCTAATTTACTAATTTTCTTTTAGCCTTAAAATTCTTTCTTTAACGCTTTCGCAATCCATTTTGCAAAGTTTTTGTAGCTCTTTTACACTACCTTGCTCAATAAATTCGTCAGGTATTCCTATTTTTTCAATCTTTTTGTGATAATTATTGCTAACAGCAAATTCTATAATACTACTTCCGAAACCTCCATTTATAGTTCCGTCTTCCATTGTTATAATATAATAATATGACTCTAAGGCTTGTTTTGCCAATTCTTTGTCAAGAGGTTTCAAAAACTTAAAGTCAAACAAAGCAATATCAAGATTATCTTCAGCAAGCTCCCTTGCAACTTGTTTAGCAATATGAATAGTATTTCCAATACAAAGAATAGCAATTTCCTTTCCGTCTTTCACTTTTAGACCTTTGCCTATCTCTATATTTTTCATTTCATTACGCCAATCCTTTAAGTAACCTTTTCCTCTTGGATAACGAATTACAAAAGGCTTATTTTGATTTACCGCAGTAAACATCATATTCCTTAAATCATTCTCATCACTTGGAGCAGCCACTATTATATTTGGCACACAATTCAAGTAAGCTAAATCAAAAGCACCGTGATGTGTTGCACCATCTTCGCCAACCAATCCAGCTCTATCAAGACATAACACAACGCCAAGGCCTTGCAAAGCAATATCATGTATCAATTGGTCATAGGCTCTTTGCATGAAAGAAGAATATATATTACATACAGGAATCATTCCTTGAGTTGCAAAACCAGCAGAAAGAGTAACCGCATGCTCTTCTGCAATTCCCACATCAAAAGTGCGTTCTGGGAAGACCTTTTGCAGTTTATTCATAGAACAACCACTAAGCATAGCAGGTGTAATACCGACAATTTTTTCGTTTTCTTTTGCAAGCTCCACCAAAGTCTCTCCAAACACATCTTGAAATTTAAGAATCTCATCATTAGACTTGCTCTCAGGAATTTCTCCCGTTAAAGGATTAAATACACCAGGAGCATGATAAGTAGTAGGATTGCTTTCAGCAACAGGAAGCCCCTTACCTTTCTTTGTAATTATATGTAATAATTTAGGACCTTTAATATTCTTTAAATCTTCTAAGGTTTTCATAAGAGCAATCAAGTCATGCCCATCAACAGGACCGAAATATCTTATGTTTAAAGCCTCAAAGAAATTACTCTTTCCTGAAAATAAGGATTTAAGAGAAAAAGACATTTTTTTGAAAAAACTTTTCGGTTTATTATCAGAAGTATTTCCACCCATCAAATTCCAAATCCTATTTTTCAATCTATTATATGTTGCAGAAGATGTTATCATTGTTAAATATTGGCTCATAGCCCCTACACGTTTGTCGATAGATATTCCATTATCATTAAGAATAACTAAAAGATTAGCATCAGTAGAGCCCGCATGATTTAGAGCCTCAAAAGCCATTCCCCCTGTCATTGAACCATCTCCAATAACTGCAATATGATGATTATCTTTTTTTTGTAGTTTATCAGCAATAGCCATTGCCAAACTTGCAGAAATAGAAGTAGATGAATGACCTACGCCAAAAGAATCGTATTCGCTTTCGCTTCTTTTAGGGAAACCGCTAAGACCTCCAAACTTTCTTATATTAACAAACTCATTTCTTCTGCCTGTTAGTACTTTATGAATATAAGCTTGATGACCTACGTCCCAAACCAACGTATCTTCGGGAGTATTGAAAACTTTGTGCAAAGCAATAGTTAGCTCCACCGCACCAAGGCTTGAAGCCAAATGTCCAGGGTTTTCACTCAAAACCTCTAATATATACTCTCTTACCTCTTTTGCAAGAGATAAAAGCTCTTCATTGCTCAATGATTTTAAATCATTTGGAGAATCAATTTTCCTTAATATATTTCCTTGTTTATATGTAGAAATCATATTATTCAACATTTAATTGCAAAGATACGTAAAAAAGCATTAAGATTAACAAATAAAAAAGAACGAATATTTTGCTTTGCATTTTTTTTGAATAAAATTTGTCAATTCATTAAAAAAGCGTATTTTCGCAATTCAAAACCATAAAACATTAAAAATATGAAGAAAATAGTATTATCAGTTTTAGGCTTGTTTGCTGCTTTTGCAGTATCAGCACAAACTCCAGAGTTTGTTTCAACACAGCCTGCAAACAAGAATGTCGTTATTGAAGAGTACACAGGTATAAACTGTGGATACTGTCCAGACGGACATAGAATTGTAAAAGAATACGAAGAAGCTAATCCAGGAAGAGTGTTCGGAATCAACGTACACGCAGGAGGTTATGCTGCAATGTACACAACTCAATGGGGAAATGCTTTAATGAACCAAACAGGACTTCAAGGTTTCCCTTCAGGAACAGTAAATAGACATGTATTCTCTGGTTCTGTAACAGCATTAGGAAGAGGTGAATTTGTTTCTGCAGGGAATCAAATTCTTGCACAACAATCTTTTGTAAACGTTGCAGCACAAGCTACAATAGATGCAACAGCAAGAACTATGACTGTAAATGTTGAAGCTACACAGCAGATGCAGAAACTGCATCAAACAAATTAAACGTTGTTTTAGTACAAGACAGCATCATAGGACCACAATCAGGAGCAAGTGGCAATCCTTCTCAAGTTACTTCTGATGGACAATACATTCACATGAGTATGTTGAGAGATATGATCACAGGTCAATGGGGTGAAGACATCACAGCACCTGCTGGTTCAAGCGTTATTCCTGCTGGAACATTAGTTCAAAGAACATATACTTACAGCGTACCAGGTTCAATCAGTAATGAATTAGTAAAACTTGGTCATTTAAGATTGATTGTCTTTATTACAAGAGATCAACAAGAAATATACACAGGTTCAGAATGTAGACCATCGGTTACAAACCTTCCAGAACTTGCAGCAATGTCAACAACTATGTCAGCTGCTGGCATAAACGGTTGTAACGATTTAGCATCGCTTTCATTAAAAGTTTACAATACAGGAGCAACTGCAATAACAAGCATGCAAATTGCTTATGGTTCTGCAGTATCAGGGGAACAAACTTTTGATTGGACAGGAAATATAACTACAGATCAAGAAGTTTTCGTTGAATTACCAGACGTTCCTGTAACAGTTGGCCAAAACACAAACGTATTTGCTAAGATAGTTTCAATCAATGGAACAGCAATAACTGATGAACAAAAAACTGCAACAATCAAAAAAGAAGCTCCAAAAGAAGGAAACGGAGATAA
>RHMF01010052.1_pt1 | contig 12889 bp, 9 predicted proteins | sample 5365151 | NCBI WGS metagenome assembly RHMF01 (sample SAMN10266501, study PRJNA497801) | feces metagenome | isolation source: feces | host: Bos taurus | place: China: Prairie of Fairy Mountain | collected 2017-08-14 | reverse complement strand
CTTTAGCTGCTACTGCATTTACTAAATCTGTTTTGTTCATTTTAAAATCCTCCAATTATAATAATTGATTTTATTACCAAAAGACAAAATTTTATTTTCGCCTTCAATTTGGACATATTAATCTTCTAACATTTTAACAGATTCCCAAAGTTTGTCAAGTGTTTCTATAGAAGATTTTTGCATATCTATACCTTTTTCTTCTGCTAAATGCTCAACTGCGGTGTATCTTCTCATAAATTTCTTGGTTGCTTTCTCTAACGCACTCTCTGCATTACAGTCACAAAAACGAGCAACATTAACTACTGAGAAGAGTAAATCACCTAATTCATCCTCGATTCTGTCTTTATTGCCAGAATTAAAAACCTCTTTAAGTTCTTCTGTTTCTTCAAGTACTTTAGAAAAAGCACCTGAGGCATCTGGCCAATCAAAACCAGCTTTTTTAGCTTTTTTCTGAACCTTCTGAGCTTTCATAAGAGCTGGAAATGTATCAGGAATAGCCGCCATAGCTACACTTTGTGAGCTTTGGCTTTTTGTTTGTCTTTTTATATCATCCCAATTGCTTAAAACCTCTTCTGTACTGTTAACAGTAACATCTGAGAAAACATGGGGATGTCGAATTATAAGTTTTTTACAAATTCCGTCAGTTACATTGTTAATATCAAAGTCGCTGTCTTCCTTTGAAATTTGAGCGTGAAATACTACTTGTAAAAGAACATCGCCTAACTCTTCTTCCAAAAGGACCTTATTTTCAGTGTCAATAGCTTCTAACACCTCATAAGTTTCTTCTAAAAAATCTTCTCTTATTGATTTGTGGTTCTGTTCTTTATCCCATGGACATCCCTCTGGTGAACGAAGAATTTTCACAATTTCAACAAGGTCATCAAAAGTATAGTTTTCTTTAAATTCAAAATTTACTGACATATTTTTCCGTCCTTAAGCAATAGATACATTTTACCCTAAAAGTTTATATTTTTCAAGTATTTCCGCGATTTTTTCTCCTTTTGGGAGCATTAAAATATCATCTTTTACAATTGTTTTAGAAACCAGTATACAAACTGCATAAACAACCACTGCAATTATTATTGAAATGATACAAGCAAGTGTTTCACCGTTTAATCTGCTATCAGGAGAACCGAACACTAAATAATTGCTTACAAGTTCATATGCACCCCATGCAGCCACACCACAAAGCACGGATGAAACTAGTGGTTTTATTAAACCTTTGCTCCAATCGAGCTTAATTCCAGTTTCCTTTTTAAGAACCGCATAGTCATAAAAAATACAGAATAAATAGAAAAATCCTGTACCGAAAACTGCACCCTGAACATTTATCTCAGGTATACCAATTAATATATAGTTAAGGCCTATTTTGATTACGCAACCTAAAGCCAGAGCTTTTGCTGGAACATCTGCCCTGCCGATTGCCTGTAAAATATTAGTAAGAGGCGAAGAGAATGTTAAAATCGCCATCATAAGTCCATAAAGAGCTAAAACAGGAGCTGCAACTGCAATACCAGACTCATTTTCGCTACCTTTATAAAGAAGTGTCAAAATCGGTTCTGAAAGCACAAAGAAGCCCACACCCGCTGGAAGAGCAATCAACATTGTTGTTCTGAATACAGTGTTTACTGTGTCACCTACAAGCTTAAAATCCTTTTTTGCCATAGCAGATGATATAACGGGAATTGCACTTACACCTAAAGTCATCATAACTGTAGGAACAAGATTTTTAAAATCCAGAGTTGTATCATAAGCACCATAAAGGAATGTGTGAATGTTCTCTTTTACAATTCCACCAGATGTTATAGAATCACCATAAATACTCATTATTGTATCGTAACTATTTTCTACAACATAAGAAAGCCTGTTCTGAATCATTGCAGTATCAATAAAATTAGTAACATTTAATACTAATGAACTGATTGCTGTAGGAACAGCTATAGCAATAATATCTTTCATTGTTGATTTTTTACTTTGGGCTAATGGTGAATTAACGAGCATCTCGTTAGTAATACCATCACTTTTTTTCTTAAAGTGATGCTTTATAATAACATATACTGTCCCCATTACTGTACCTAAGGTAACCCCAAGAATTGCCGCTGCTGCAGCTAAAGCATATATAATTGCACCATCCGCCTCAGTTTTAACCTCAAAGCCAAATACAGAGCCAGTAGCCTCTACCTGCTTCACAGCATAACCAAGCACAATATAAGAAAGTGAAAGTCCAAAAATAAGCTTACCTAAAGACTCAAGCACCTGAGAAATCGCAGTAGGGTACATATTATTAAGACCCTCGTAATAGCCACGATAGGTACTCATAATACAGCAAAAAAGAACACAAGGTGCAATGCAATAAATGCTATAAACAGATAATGGTGAATTAACCACTGACACAGAGTAATAGTTTGCAAGTAACATAAGAAGCCCTGTACCAATAACACCAAGACCTAAAAACAAAGGAAATGTTACTTTGAAAACTTGTTTTACATCACGATATCTGCCGAGTGCAACATTTTTTGAAACTATTGCAGAAACTGCAACAGGAAGACCCGCCATAGATATTGCATAAACAGGTGTATAAATATTATATGCAGATGCAAAATAACCTCTACCTAAAGAACCTATAATACCAGTAAGAGGAATTTTATAAATTGCACCTATTACCTTTACGAGTGCTGTCGCTACAACTAAAATCACGGCACCGTTAAGCACATTTTGCTTTTTCATAGTCTTTTCATTAGCCAATTATTTCACCGCCTTAAAACTTAACAAACTCTCTTAACAATGAGTTTTCAGGAATATATTTTTTATCAATACTCGGAAAGCGTTCAAGATTTCTTATAAGTCTTTGCGATTCTTTATAAAACGCAGAATCTTTTTCCACTTCACTCAAAAGCTTAACTGCAGTGTCTTTTAAAACACATGTTTCATAAAGATGTATTGTGTTTATTTTAACATCTGCATTATGTCTGTAAGGGAAAAGATATGTATCTTCACCATAACGAACTGTTACCCACATTTCAAGAGTTTTCTCAACAGAATTGCCTCTGAAATTGTAATCTCTAACAAGTCGACGGATAAATCTCATATTTCTTTTATTAAGAACAATCTCTTTACCATTATCATAAATTCTTGAAGAAACATTTATGTAAATTTTATAAAGCCTGTTGCTTGGCAAATCCTTTGTTATTATAGGATTAAGAGCGTGAAGTCCCTCAACAATAATAACCTCTCTGTCATTTATTTTTATATGATTAAACTCTTTCTTCCTTTTGCCTGTCAAAAAGTCAAACTCTGGAATATCTGCTTCACCTGTTTCCAATATTTGCTCCATTACCTTATAAAAGAACGGAATATCTAAAGCGTGAACAGTTTCAAAATCAGGTGTACCATCAGGGAAGCGTGGTGCATCGCAATTATCTAAATAAAAATCGTCAAGTGAAATAGCATAACTGTTAACGCCATTCTTCTTTAATGCTTCTCTAATTTTTTTGGCTGTTGTAGTTTTACCAGCAGAGCTGGGCCCTGCAAGCATAATAATTTCTATCTTTTCATTTTCTGCTACAGTTTTTGCTATATTCTCAATAATCCTGTTATATCTGCCCTCACAATTTTCTTTTCTACAAAGGTACCAGGATTTTTCGCCTTTTCCTGAACATAGCTAAGATTATTATTTATATTGGACATAGTTTAGCCCTCCCTTTTAATAGGATATTCCTTAAAAAATGTATTTATTCTGTCTTTTCTCTCAACAAGCTCATTAAAACGAGAGATATATTCAAATGGAAATTTAAAGTTGAAAACCCTTTCAATCTGTCTGCCACAAGGTTCTTTTAACTTTGTAACACTACCAGCACCGACTGATAAAACAGTCTGGCACTCTCCCATCATATAGACATTATAATAGCATTCTTTATTTTCTTTACACCAACCGACATTTTCCAAATTACCTAAGGATTTACTTTGTCGGTACATATAATATGGTTTATAGCCATTTTCAAATAACCGCAAATTTGCATACTCTACCATATCACTTGTAATAGTAGCATCCAATGCATCCTTTTCATCCTCAGTCACAATTGTAGATGACCTTTTTAAGGATAATGTATGAACCGTTATGTTTTCGGGATTTAAAGAAATAGCCTTTTCTACGCTTCTTTTAAAGCCATCAACAGTGTCTGTAGGAAGTCCCGCAATTAAATCCATATTTATAACATCAAATCCGACTTCCCTTGCCAAGCTGTATTTCTCCACAGTTTCTTCTGCGGTATGTTGTCGTCCGATTTCTTTTAAAACAGAATTATTAAAGGTTTGCGGATTTATGCTTATTCTGTTTACATTATGCTTTTTAAGAATTTCAAGTTTTTCTTTTGTAATAGTGTCAGGTCTGCCTGCTTCTACTGTATATTCAATACATTCTGATAAATCAAACCGATTTTCAATTTCAGTTAAAATAACATCTAACTGCTCATAAGTTAATGTGGTAGGTGTACCACCACCCCAATAAACACTCTTTAAATAAAGATTATTTTTCTTTGCAATTTCTGCTGTAATTCTTAATTCTTCGCAGAGTTTTTCAACATATTGAGGAATCAACTCTCTTGCTTTTTCATTTGAAATAGAGTGAGAAACGAACGAGCAATAGCTACACCTTGTAGGGCAATATGGAATTGAAATATAAAGACTGAAAGAATTGCCATCAGCAGACTTTATAATTTTCTCTTCCATTTTAGCCACATTGAATGCCATCTCTGCTTTTTTAGGCTTCACAAGAAACTTATTTATAAAATGCTCCTTAGCATTTTCCTCGCCAACTTCTTCAATTACAGAAGCCATAAGCTTCGATGGTCTGACACCAGTTACAATTCCCCAATTCGGCTTGAAATTAAATTCTTTTATGAATTGTTCAAGCACCATTCCTGCTAAATATAGCTCTGCCTGAGTTTCATTTATATTAAAATATTCTTTTTTATCCTCATAAAAATTACCATTATAAGAAAGCTTTGCAACAAGCGTTATTTTCTCATTTTCTTCTTGCTTTTCGGTATAAAGATAATTTCCCGAAAGTTCTTCTTTTTCTTTTAAAACAAGAATTTTCTGAAAAGGCAAAAACAGCCTTACAACATTTTCAATTTCATAATGATAATTGTGTGATATACAAAATAATTTCATATTCTCTTTTTTCTTAAATATCTATTTCTTACACGTTCACTGCCTATTGTTGTAGAAATATTATGTCCTGTAAAAACCTCGTAATCATCTGAAAGAAACATAAGTTTTTCTACAGAATCAAGAAGCTCATTAAGATTGCCTCCCCAGAGGTCAGTTCTACCTACAGTTAATTTGAATAATGTGTCCCCTGAGAAAAGGAATTTTTCCTCGTCGCAGATATAACACACGCCACCCAAAGAGTGACCAGGAGTTTCAAGTACTCTGAATTTCTTACTTCCTATTTCTAATTGGTCGTTTTCTTTAACCAAGATATCTGGCTTAAAGCTTTCAAAGGAAGCACCAAAATAATCCGCAACATTTTTGTCAGAGTCTTCTGTTAAAATTGCATCTTGTTCACCAATTACTACCTCAGCTTCTGGGTACAATTCTTTAAGTCTTTTTACACCTGCTATATGGTCAAAGTGACCGTGTGTGCAGAGAATATATTTTAATTCTTCAATGCCTGCAGTTTTAATCTCTTGCAAAAATAAATCATTGAAGCCACCAACATCTACAACTGCACCGACCTTTGTTTCTTCATCACATATTATATAACAATTCGCTTCGACATCGCCTAAAGGCAATCTTTTAATATACATAAATTAAATTATCCTAACCATAAATCTGTATCATAAGTAATTGTAACGGGACCATCATTTATAAGGCTTACCTTCATATCTGCCCCAAAAACACCCTTTTTGACAACCTTAACGCCATTCTTTAAAAGCTCGTTGCAGAAATACTCGTAAAGCTCATTTGCCTTTTCTGGCTCTTCGCTGTTTATAAAAGATGGCCTGTTGCCTTTTTTACAATCTGCACAAAGAGTAAACTGTGAAATTGAAAGAATTTCACCCTCAACATCATTTACCGACAAATTCATTTTTCCGTTTTCGTCTTCAAAAACTCTTAAAGAGGCAGTTTTTCTCGCAAGAAGCTCTGCTTCCTTTTCTGTATCACCTTTCATAACACCTAAAAGGAGCATATAACCTTTTTCAATAGAAGAAATTAATTCCCCATCTACTGTAACACTTGCCTCTTTCACTCGTTGAATTACTGCTTTCATCAGTTAGTTCTCCTTGTAATATCTATAACACCCTGAACATTTTTAAGTCGTGACATAAGAACATTTAAAGAATCTGTACTTCTTACTGTAACTGTAATAAATACAGTACCTCTGCCACCCTTTTCGCCACGGGTATTAACTGCGTTTATCATAATACGCATTTCAGCTAATACATTTGCAATATCCGCCATAATAAATGCTGACGGTTCACATAAAACTGCAATAGTAGCCTTGAATTCTTTAGTTTCTGTACCTGCACTCCATGAAGCGTCAACCCATCTGTACGGTTCTGGAGAATTTTCTATAACATCTGGCACATTAGGGCAATCACGCTTATGGATTGAAACACCATGACCTCTTGTAATAAACCCAATTATTTCGTCCCCTGGAATAGGTGCACAGCAACGCGAAAGCTTTATGAGACAATTATCAATTCCCTCAACAATAACGCCCTCACCTTTTGCACGTTTCGCAGGCTTATTTTCTTCTACAACCTTAATTTGTTCAGGCTGTTTTTGTAACGCAAGGCGATGGTATTCTTCTCTTATATAAGGCAAAAGCCTTGAAATCGGAATACCTCCATAACCAATTGCCGCAAAGAAATCCTCTTCAGTATTACAATGTTGTCTTTCTTTAAGCTTTGTAATAATTAAAGCAATTTCATCATCTGTAAAGTGGAGCTTATTCCTTCTGATTTCTCTTTCTAATTGTAACTTACCTTCAGCAATATTCTCTTCTCTGCGTTCTTTCTTGAACCACGCACGAATTTTGGTTTTGGCTCCACTTGTTTTAACAATAGAAAGCCAATCACGGCTAGGACCTTTACCTGGCTGTGAAGAAGTGAGAACCTCAACAATTTCGCCTGTTTTAACCTGATAATCTATAGGAACAATTTTACCATTAACCTTGGCACCCACCATTTTAGCACCAATTGCTGAGTGAATTGCATAAGCAAAGTCAATAACTGTAGCACCCAACGGAAGATTTATAACATCACCCTTTGGAGTGAACACAAAAACCTCCTCAGGAACTAAATCACTCTTTATTGTTCTGACAATATCTTTAACATCATCAGCTTCCTTTTGTGCTTCAAGAAGCTGACGAATCCACGAAAGTCTTTCTTCAAATTTAGCAGTTCCGTTAAGACCTAATTTATATTTCCAGTGAGCCGCAATACCATATTCTGCTGTCTTATGCATATCCCAAGTTCTTATCTGAACCTCAAAAGGAATAGCCGCTTTACCTATAACTGTGGTATGAAGCGATTGATACATATTAGGCTTCGGGGTAGAAATATAATCTTTAAATCTACCAGGAATCGGAGTAAACATATCGTGAATAATACCAAGACAGTCATAGCACTGAATTGTGTTATCTACAATAATCCTTACTGCATATACATCATAAATTTCGTTAAACTCTTTATTTTGCATATACATTTTTCTGTATATGCCGTGAACGCTTTTGATTCTACCCTCAATAGTAACATCGGGCACCACCTCAGCGATTCTGTCGTGAATTTGCTTTTTGATTGTTTCAAGAAATTCTTTATATGACCTACCCTGACTCGAAAGGTTATCTTCAATCTCTTTATATCCAATCGGGTCTAAATAGCTGATAGCTCTGTCCTCAAGCTCCTCTTTCATTGCTCTGATACCTAAACGGTGAGCGATAGGAGCATAAATCTCAAGAGTTTCCAAAGCCTTGTCACGACGCTTCTGAGGTGCAACAAAGTTTAATGTTCTTATATTATGAAGTCTGTCAGCAAGCTTAACGATTATAATTCTTATATCCTGCGACATAGCAAGAAGCATTTTCCTTACATTTTCAGCCTGTTGTTCTTCTTTATCCTTTATATCAAGAGGCACTTTACCAAGCTTTGTAAGACCATCTACTAGATGAGTAATTTCTTCACCAAAAAGCTCGTCTACCTCTTCTAATCAGTATCTTCAACTGTATCGTGTAATAAAGCCGCAACTACGGATGCACAATCCATACCGTAATCAAGAACAATTTTTGCAACGGATACAGGGTGGATTATATAAGGCTCTCCTGAGGAACGCTTTTGCTCCTTGTGCTTTTCGTTAGCAACCTCAAAGGCTTTATCTAACACTTTAATCTCATCTTCATTAAATTGTGAACTAGCCTGTTCTCTTAAATCTTCATACATAATTTTTACTGATGTATTGTCATCCACGCCTGTTTCCTCCTTTCATAATGTATGTTTTTATAATTATAATAAGCTTTTATATAATTCTGACTCTTCAAGTACTACCTTTTTTGACTCTGTAGGTAATGAATATTTACCATTTTCGTAATTTATAACATCTAATTCAACAAGCATATCAAGTGCTACCTTTAATTTTGCTATTTCCTCCTCTTTTAAACCTAAACGATGGCAAAGTATTTCTTCACCAGAGGAGAAATTATTGTTAGCTCTTAAAAATTTATAAACTGGTCCGCAAAAATCCCTGTCAGGTAAAAGAGTCTTTTTTTGTTCAGGGGTTAATACATCCCCGCGTCTGAATGCTTCATAAAGTGCAAGACCATTTTGAATTTCATCATCATTTATAGCACTTAATTTTATTTCTTTAACCTGTATGCTTACCTTAACCTCACCCATATATTCATTTTGTGTAAGTCTTACTGCTAAATCAACAACATCTGAAACAGTAAACGGAAAAGCCTCAGGTGCAACTGAAAACAACATAACAGGTAAATTAACACCATTTCTGTTTACAGTAAGTCTTATATGCTTATTGCTGCCAACTGGTTGAATTCCTGTAATTGTCATATTAAAAAGTCCAAAAAGTGGTTGTGGATTTTCTGCTCCAAATGGCTCCAGAACATTTATTACAGAAAGCATATCAAGAGAAATAGAGGCAGGATTTAGTTTGCAATCCAATTTAAGAACTGGTAACGCAGCTTCAGTTTTTTCCGCGTATTCATTTATCTTTTTTCTGAATTCCTCTATTTTACTTGTTTCTACTGTCAAACCTGCAGCTAATTTATGCCCACCATATTGCACTAAAATATCCTTACAAAAGACCAGTGCATCATAAAGCGAAAAACCATCAACACTTCTGCCACTGCCTTTTGAAACATCGCCTGTTTTTGAAATAACAAGACAAGGCTTGCCATATTTTTCACAAAGACGAGAAGCTACAATACCAATAACACCCTGATGCCAAGCTTCGCCATCAACTACTATTACTCTGGCAAATTTTATTTCAGGATGGCTTTCAATATATTTTTCAGCAGCTTCTGTAATTCCACCCTCGGTTGCCTGTCTTTCAGCATTTGCACTGCTTATTTCCGAAGCTAAAAATCTTGCTTCTTCTTGTGTTTCTGTTAGCAAAAGTTTAATTGCTCTGTCAGCAGAGCCCATTCGCCCAGCAGCATTTATTCTTGGAGCAATTCTAAAAGCTGCATTCATAGATGTCATATTTTTAGTAGCACCCGACTCATCAATTAAAGCCTTCAAGCCTTTTCTCAATGTTCCGTTTATAAGTGCTTCATTTAATACGGCAAGACCGGCTCTTACTAATATACGATTTTCGCCCTTTAATGCAACAATATCTGCAATAGTACCTATAGCTAAAATATCACCATATTCTTCCAGTAAATCATAAGCATCACAATCAGCTAAAGCTGAAACCAATTTAAAAGCCACACCAACGCCAGCCCATTCACGAAAATCCAATTCGCAATCTTTTCTGTGAGGGTCAACTACTGCCACAGCATCTGGCAACACCTCACCCACTTGGTGATGGTCAGTTACAACTACATCTATAGAAAGCTCTTTTGCTTTTTCTATTTCCTCTATAGCAGAAATACCATTATCAACAGTAATAATTAATGATGTTCCGCGTTCTTTCAAGCTTTCTATAGCAGAAATACTCATACCATAGCCCTCACCAGCACGATCAGGTATGTAATAATCCACATTAGCACCATTCTTTGAAAGGTATGAGTAAAGTAATGCCGTTGATGTAACACCGTCAGCATCATAGTCACCGAATATTGTGATTTTTTCATTAGAGTCTATAGCAGACTTAATTCTCTCGCAAGCCTTATCCATATCAGGCAAAGTGAAAGGGTCAGAAATATCGGTATCATATAAAAAACTTTCAACTAAAAATTCATCTGTAAAGCCACGCGCAACCAAAAGATATGCAGCAAACGGGTCAACGCCACAGTTCTCGGCAATCTCCGCTGCTAAGTCTTTGTCACACTCACTTACAATCCATTTCTTTCGTTTCAAAAAACATCACCCGATTTTATATTACATTATATTATAACACTTTTATATGGTAAATGTAAAGTATTAAATTAGTTGCTAGTATGCTCGTGTGGCTAGTACAACAAAAAAATTCTATCATTTTCAGTTCATAAACTAAAAATAATAGAATTTTTCTTTTTAACAATAACTACTAGCTATTAGCTAATCTCCGGGTAATTGAACTCGGTAGTATAAGTTCCGCTTACAAACTCATATTCTTCGTTATCCAGATAAAGTGTAGCGTAACTGCCGTCTGGAATTGTAAAGGAGAATTCACAAAGATTGCCTTCACCTTTATATTCCCAAGAAGAAATTATTTCACCGTTAGGTGTTAAAATCCTTGCTTTTGCATAACCTAATTCTTTATTTGGGATTGGTTCAAATATAATGTGTTTGTAACCCGGTTCGTTTTCGTCAGGACGAATACCTGCAACTGTACTATAAAGCCAGTCACCAACTGCACCAAAAGCATAGTGATTGAATGAATTCATTTCAGGTGTTGCAAAACTTCTGTCTTCTTTCATACCGTCCCAACGCTCCCACATTGTTGTAGCACCCATTTTTACTGAATAGAGCCATGATGGGAATGTATCTTTAAGTAAAAGCTTGTAAGCTAAATCTACTCTACCAATATCCTGTAAAACGTGAAGAAGATAAGGTGTACCGACAAAACCGGTCTTTAAGTGACCACACTCTTCAATGAGTTTAATTAACTTTTCTGCTTCACGCTCTCTGTTATCTGTAAGATTGAGATAAAGTGCTAAAACATTTGCAGTCTGTGTTTCATGTTCTTCTTTGCCGGTATTAAGGTAATTCTTTCTGTATTGTTCAACAATTGCAGGGTACATTTCTTCATAATAAGAAACGTCCTTGCCTACCACTTTACCCATTTTGATTACAAGGCTTGTAGAATACGCATACATAGCAGTAGCAATTAGGCTTTTATCAGTAAATCCGCCCGCCGCTTCGTAGCCCGCATCAAGTGAAAGCCAGTCGCCGAAGTGACCACCTTTATCCCAACGACCTTTTTCAGAACATTCTGTTTCAATGAATTTAAGCCAATTTATCATTGACTCCCATTGTTCTTCAATAATTCTTGTATCATTATATGCTAAATACATCTGGTAAGGCACTATAACCGCGGCATCACCCCAGGCAGCAGAGCCACCACCCTGCCATCCGGCAGGTACAACGTTACCAACCGCACCATTTTCTTCCTGGTCAGCGGCAAGGTCATGAAGCCATTTTCTGAAGAATTTTCTTGTATCATAGTTGTAAATTGCAGTTCTTGCAAAAACTTGTGCGTCACCCGTCCAACCCATTCTTTCATCACGTTGTGGGCAGTCTGTAGGAATATCAAGGAAATTACCCCTTTGTCCCCACACAATATTTTCATATAATTGCTGAATATCCTCATGACCACAAGTAAAGAAGCCTGTACGCTTCATATCTGAGAACACTACAATTGCAGTAAAATTCTCTAATTTTATTTCATCATCATTAAAGCCGATAAGCTTAATGTATCTGAAGCCCTGGAATGAGAAATGTGGTTTGTAAACCTGCTCTACACCATTTGATGTTACTTCAATTTCACACTTCGCACTTCTTAAATTTTCTGTGTAGAAATTGCCGTCTTTATCTAAAAACTCTGCGTGCTGAATTTTGTATGTATTACCCTTTCTTGCAGGAACTACCCACTCTACGTAGCCTGTAATTTCTTGTTTAAAATCAATTACCTTTTCGCCGGTTGGTGTAGTAATAAGTTCTACTGCATCTAAACGTGCCATTTCACGGGTTTCTTCGCCTTCCATAGGAATAAGAATTTTCTTATCAAGCGGCACTTCTTTTACAGTAAATTTATCGTCACACTCTACTGTAAAGTCAACCTTTTCACCATTGTAAATATCTGAATAAAGAATGTTGCTCTTCATACATTCCCATGATTTATCAGTTGTTATAACTTCAACTGTACCGTCTTCATATTCAACAGTTAAAGCAGCAATAGCAGCAATTTCATCTGCCTTTAAGAATGGTAATTCTTCGTCTTTTCTGTTATGACGGCGTCTGCCAGTACCCACAGCAATATCTATAGTATTGCATTCTTCAAGATATTTTGTAACGTTATAATCCTGATATTGTAAACGTGTTCTGTAGCTTGTCCAACCTGGTGCAAAAATAAATTTGCCAACTCTCTGGTTATTGATATGTACTTCATAAAAACCTAAAGCACTTATAGAAAGTGTTGCTTTTCTTATAGCCTTATCTGCCCAGAAAATTTTTCTGAATACAGGGCATACTGTACCTAAATCTTCATTTTGTCTTATAAATTGAGC